>OGEN01001989.1_pt1 | contig 11089 bp, 14 predicted proteins | sample 1570671 | NCBI WGS metagenome assembly OGEN01 (sample SAMEA2582128, study PRJEB24529) | metagenome | biome: Human gut stool | place: China | collected 2011
TTAACGATGCTACAATGGAGGCTATTTTGGCGTGCTTGTACGAGAATCCTCGTGGAATCCTGCTTTATCATGACGAATTGAAAGGACTATTCGGTACGATGAATAGATATAGGGCTGGAAGCGATACAGAGATACTTTTAAGTATGTGGAGTCACATGCCCATTAATGTGAATCGGAAAGGTTCCGACCCAATCAAAATCAATAATCCTTTTTGTTCAATAATCGGGGGTACACAACCGGATGTATTCAAACAAATGTTTACGGGAACCGATAACGGGCTACCTGATAGGTTTTTGTTCTGTGCTCAACTGGATAATAATATTCCAGAGTGGACGGACAAAGAAGTTGATTCAGTGTTAGAAGAAGCGGTGAAGTCAGCTTTTGAAAAATTAGATGCACTGCCAGAAATTAAGGGAGAAGATGATAACATCGTATCTAATATATTAGATTTTACCACCGAAGCACGGGCTCTGATTACCGAGTGGCGAAACGGGGAAAATCATCGCCTCCGTTTGATGGACGATACAAATGAATCCTATGTGGGATCACATGCGAAAATGGATATGAATGCTTTGCGATTTGCGTTGATTCTTGAAATGATGTACTACGCTTTTGGTGAAGGAGAGGGTAGGGCAATCAGTGTGAGGGCTGTCGAAGGTGCGATTAAAATCGTTGATTATTTTAAAAGTCAAGTTGAATTAATGCACGAACTAGTCTATAAAGAGGATGTACGGCACTTGATGACAAAAGAACAAAGTGCGGTATATGATGCTCTTCCTAATGGATCATTCAAAACAAGTGATGGCATCAAGATAGCTGCAAGTTTAGGCATGGGAGAATGGGTGCTCAAACGCTTCTTGAAAAATGACAAGTTCTTCAAGAAAGAGGGATATGGGATGAACAGGAAAATGTTTGTCGAAGATTAATAACCTGTGTATGCCTGTACAATAAACTTTGCGCAGGCATACAAAAAAAATAGAAAGTACAATGACAAATGAAATATTTAGGTGTTCACTGGAACCCAGTGGTGATGGACGTGAGTATAGTGTCTGTCCTAAATGTGGCAAAAAGCGATATACTCGTTTCGTTGACAATCAGACTGGACAGTATTTGCCTTATGAGTTTGGTCGTTGCGAGAGAATTAACAGCTGTGGCTATATGAAGAGCCCTAAAAATAATAATAATGAATCTAATAATTACAAAATGGCAAAAGAATTTGAACCAAAAGAAGTAGTTTCAGAAATTGCTTCTGAACGTATTGAAAACAAGTCTTTTATGCTTTCAAGTGTAAATGACTTTATGAATAGTGCATTGCTTTTTTTTCTTTATCTTGTTTGGGGAGAAAAAGCGGTGGAAGTGTTTAACCTGTACGAAGTAATGGTTGCAAAACATTATTATAAGGATGGTAAGTTTGGCACTGCATTTTTACAAATGGATAGAGAAGGTAAGATTCGTCAGGTTAAAGTTATGGCATACAATCCCAAAACAGGCAAACGGCTGAAAGGAAATGATGAATTTCTGATTTATAACAGAAGAACCCATCGTTACGAGAAGAATAAGCCAGAGACTCCGGCATCCATGTATATAGGTAAAATGCTTATGTATGATAAGGAGTTTATCAATAAACAATGTCTATTTGGCGTACATCTTTTAAACAAGTTTCCAGATAAGCCTGTGGCAATTGTTGAATCGGAGAAAACTGCATTGATTTGCGCAATACAAATGCCTGAATACGTTTGGTTGGCTACAGGTGGGCAATTTGGTTGTAAATGGACAAGCCCTGAAGTTTATAATGATCTCCGTGGTCGTGAAGTAATCTTATTTCCAGACCTGAAAGCAACGGAGGATTGGAAAATAAGGGCTGAAGATTTGGCTATGGATGGTATAAATATTTCTGTCTATGAAGGGTTGGAGGAACAAGCCACGGCAGAGGAACGGGATAGAGGTTTGGATATTGCAGATTATATCTTAATGGCTGAAAAGGAGGTAAAACCGGAAGCATTTGATATTAAAATAGAAAACCCTACTCCAGTTGTAAAAAAAGCGGAAATACCGGGTCTCGCCAATCTTTTTAAGGGATCAAATCAGCCTAAAAAACAAGAGCCTTTAGATGTGGATTCTGAATTTGCTAAACAGATACAATCTATATTGCCTACACAAGAAGAGGTAGAGGGGTTGAAAAATCCACAAAAAATAAAACCAAATTCACAAGAGGAACTAACAATTTCATGGAAAGAAGAAGATGATGATGTGACAGGAGTTCAGACGTGTGCATTCGATAAGATATGCAGCAGAAACGGGCAATGCTCCATTAGAAGAAGGGGTGTTGTCTGTTCTGTGTATATGCTTCTACTTTAATTGCTCAAGCTATCAGTAAGAACCTATAAATAGACTTGCAATATGTGGTATCTGACAAGTCGTCATATTGTTAAAACTTAATTATTGACAAATCATTCTAAAGATGCAGTTTAAATTCATTGTAAGCGGAACGATTTTTGAATACAAGGTCTTGAAAATTAAAAATCAACACAAGTAGTTATGGCTATAAAAGAAATTTTTTATGGAAAAGATGCAATTCGTTTCTCAGTGAAGAACGGAACGCAAGACATGTCATTAATCAGAGTCAGAGTTAATATCAATGGCGACCGCCTAACCTATTACTTACCAATAGATTATAAGATTTGCCCCAAACATTGGGATGCTGCTTCGGGGGGTGCTGTTGAGGATGCAAAGCGTAATCCCGATTTGAAGGGTAATCCACTATTACAGTTGAAGATGCGCAACATCAATAAGGAGATTGAGAAAACCAGGAATGCTTTAATGAAAGTATTGGAGAACTTTAAATTCCGTGACATTTACGCAACAGTGGACTTAGTTAGGGAAGAATTGAAAAAGGAATTACAGCAAGAAACCAAAGTTAAGCGTACTTTCTCTGACTTCCCTAGTTTCATGGAATATTATATTTCACTCTGTAGAGATGGAGTAATCCTGAACAGTAAGGGAGCGAAGCTGGTACCGGGTACAATCCGAAACTATATCTCGACTCAAAGTGCTATCAAACGATATTGTACTAGCAGACGCATTAAGTTGAGATTGGACGGGATTACGGTAGATTTCTACAACGATTTTATCAAGTATCTTAATGAAGCTACCCATGCCCGTGGCAAGTATAAGCCCAATGTAATAGGTAAGTTTATCAAGAATATCAAGGTAATGACTCGCTACGCTTATGAAAACCATTACACCACCAATGATGATTTTAAGCGTAAGGAGTTCAAGGCATATAAGGAGAATGTAGAGACAATTTACTTGACCGAAGAAGAATTGAACCGACTCTATGCGTTGGTACTACCGGATAATCAGGCGCAAGTCAGGGATAATTTTTTGATTTCCTGTTACACCGGATTGCGCTATTCCGATATAGTTCGGTTAGAGCAGAAGCATTTGAACTTTGCTCAAAAGATGCTAACGATTGTCACCCAAAAGACCAATACTTTGGTGGTGATTCCCATGCATCCGAAAGTAGAAGCAATTTTTGCTAAGTACGGGAATAAACCTCCTAAGGTACAATGTAATCAAAGTACAAATAGGATGCTTAAAAAATTATGTCGTATGGCTGAAATTACTAACTTTGTATCTATAATTGAGACAACGGGTGGAGTACGGCAGGAAGTGACTTATGAGAAATGCGATATGGTAACAAGTCATACAGCCAGAAGAAGTTTTGCAACCAATGCTTATAGAGCAGGGATTCCTAGTTTATCCATAATGCAGATTACCGGACATACAACCGAATCCAGCTTCATGCGGTATATTAGAGTTTCAAAGGAAGAGAACGCAATCGCTCTTCAAGAACACGCATTCTTTAGAGCCATGTAAGAGAGTGTATAATGCGTACAATTCCGCACGGTTCGGATTGTCACAAGAGCTTGTCTGGAAAGAACTTGTAACAAAATCGTGCGATTGTGCGGACTGTGCGGACAATTAAAAAGAGATAGACAAAATATTATTCATTTAAATCTTAAACCAATGAGTAAAGATATTTATAATATCGAAGATAGAATTGCTATAGAAGAATTTATTTTTGTGGCAGAAACATCATCTATAATAATTAGTGAAATAGTACCAAAGAGATTCTCGTTGATTTTTGAAGAACTATTGACCTTAATAAATGATAGGTGGCAAGACCGAATTATTGAGTATTATCATTATAATAATAGAATTTTATATCTTGATAATGATAAAATAATAAATCGTCAAATAAAGATTAATCAGAATATATTTGACGATTTGTTAATTCAACGTTTCGAACTTGACGGGATTGAATATAAAGAAAGTGACGTATTTGAAGGTGATGAACTACAAGATGCTTTGTTTCGTGCCAAACATAAAGATTATATTGTGAATAAATATGGTCCCGAAAATATTGAGTATTCTATATTATATAAAGGAACTCTTTTAGCTCGTCATTTCATGGAGAAGAAAGTTGTAAAAGAACTACAATTGTCAGCAGAAAAATGTATTAGCAAATTGACACCTACTTGTGTAATGGAGTATGATGCTAGGCTTACAAATGTTATCTCGCAACTAGCATCTCTTCATGACATAATAATCAAACCGAATAATGGAATCCCGTCTGAAATAAAGTTCTGGCGAGAGCTTATCACGGAAGAGTCTGTGAAATTATTAAAGAAACTACAGACAGAAAGTGCAAAAGTGCATACCCAAAGAATTAGAGTTTTAATGCTGAATTCCTTAATTGAAGCTGCTGGTATTACTCCTGAAACACAGGGGAACAAAGAAAGATTTATCGCTGAAATTCTTGATATGGATATAGACACAGTGGGAACTTATTTTAATGATTTTGTAGTGAAAAATTTTGGACTAAAAAGTGCGAATTGTAAGAAACAGGTTGAAAAAGCTCAAATTACTTGCGATTTATTAAAAAGTAATAATAGCTATGCAACCAAAGGTGATCATATAGTAAATGCGCTTGTTAATCATCTGAGTTTGGCTGGTACACCCGACTATAGAGATAAAAAATGATGCACAATCCGCACGATTGCACGGTCGTGTTACCAGCCCTTGACTAATAAGACTTAGAGAACACAGAGACCGTGCATCATTGTGCGGATTGTGCACGCTTGCTATTATACCTGCTGATAAGTAGCAACTATCATAACTAATAACTTATTCACTATGCCAACAAAGAACACCATAAGAAGAGACTATCTGATTATTCGTAGGATTCTCCAAAACGACTATCCTAGCAAGCGTACTTTGCTTGATTATCTGAAACGCTATGATACCGAGATAGGCGAAAGAACTTTCCAAAGAGACTTAGCCGATATACGGAGTAATTTCGATATTGAGATTATATACGATGAACAGAAAAATGGCTATTTTGCTCAAACAGACAATACGCTGGATTTCGACAAGTTGCTTTATTTTATCGGATTGGCTGAAAGTTCTGATATTGTCCTTTCCACTATCAAAGACAAAAACAAAATTTTTCAATATTTGTCGATTAGCCCCAATCCCCGTGCAAAAGGAATTGAAAACATAGGTTGCTTATTACAGGTAATCCAAAACCAAATGATTGTCCGCTTTGAACATAGAAATTATCAGAATGGCACATCAAAAGATTATACCGTTTCTCCTTATTTACTGAAAGAGTTTGAGGGAATGTGGTACCTGTTTGCCTTTGTCGATGAATTGAAAGCATTTCGCACTTTCGGACTAGATAGGATTCACAATCTTATTGTCACAGATGAACCGTTCCAAAGAGAAAAAGTACTGGAACAAGTTGCAGAAAAGTTCAATCAAGTATATGGGCTGGTATATGAGCCGGACAACAACTCTAATACCCCAATAGAAGAAGTCAAGCTAAAAGTTTCCGAAACGATGCTCCATTATCTGAATGCTTTGCCATTGCACCACTCACAGACTATTAACGAGAACATCTTAACTTTGTGCCTCATTATCAATCCCGAATTAGAAAATAAGATTATCAGTTACGGAGAACATATAGAAGTCTTGTCTCCCATTCATCTAAGAGAGAGAATTAAGCAACGATTGTTAAAGGCATTGTCCCAATACGAAAGATTATGAAAAATATCCAACTAATACAGCGTTTTATAATTCACACCTGTACTGAATCAGAAGATATTATAGAAAGTTGATAACTTAAAAGGATAAGAAGATAACCATTACAGCAATGTAGTGGTTGTTTTTTTGTTTAAATCGTAAAATATGAGAAAAAAAATTAGAGCACCGTCTTAAACTGTCGTATCCATAACCTTAGCTTTGCAGCGAAACAGGTTATTCAAGGTCAGAATTAATAGGAGGAAAGAAATCAGCAGGTGAACACTCAAAATCCTTTGCTATAAGGTACAGTTGATGTACACTATACTTAGTGTCAGAGTTCTCGCTTTCAACTTGTCCGATAAAGCCAGCAGTACAGTCAAGTATCGCAGCCATACCACGCTGTGACACATTTAGCTCTTTCCGCTTTTCTTTAATCTTATTAATAACGAACAAATCAATATCTGACTTCATAAAACCTTGTTTTTGAATTTGTAAAGATGAAAAAAAGATTTATCTTTGCGCTTAGTAATACTAAGTAGTTAAGTAAGGTTATGAATAAAAAAACAGATAGAAAAGGTTGGTTCTATGAATATGAATCGGCAGAGAAATATCGAAAAATCTATAATTGTGAACTTACAGATGTTCGCTACGTGTTAGGGGAGCAATTCGATACGGATAAACGGAATATATTGATTTGCATTGGTATTAATCCCAGCATGGCAATGCCAAACTTCCTTGACCCGACATTGAGGAGAGTGCAAGACTACGCAAAAAGGAGCGGTGAATATGGAGCATGGTATATGCTGAATGTCTATCCCCAAAGAGCGACCAATCCGAACAATATGGATACGGACGATACTTATAGCATGGAAATCCATTTGCGCAATCTTACAGCCATAGAAGAACTATTGTCCACTATTGAACGGGCAGATGTATGGTGTGCTTGGGGTGCGGTTATTGATGATGCAAAACGGACGTACTTGTCTGATTTGTTATTCGGAAACGAAGATAAGAACATACAAGGTATAATCAGCCTGTTCAGTGGGAATTATCATTTCAAAGCATACGGAGCTACCACGAAAGGTTATCCTAAACACCCTCTTCTGATAGGAAAAGAAGCTAAATTGAGAAGTTTAAATGAAGTAGGATTGAAAAGATTGTCGGATAGAATTATTAATAACATTAAGAAATAACATCATGAAATTTAAGTATTTATTGGCTGCTTGTACAGCCTTTTTTCTTGTATCTTGCAGTAATGATGATGAACTGCCCCAACCGACCCAACACGATGATATTGTGGGGCTGAATATCAAATTAAGCTAATTGTCATAGACTGTCTTCAATTGATGAATGCAAGTGGTACGACATTTGGCAATCGTGAAGAAGAGGTTAGCGTAATTACTCGTTCACTCAAAGCATTAGCTATGGAGTTGAATATTCCTATTATAGCTTTCTCGCAGTTAAATCGTGGTAAAGAAGCACGTGAAGGTATTGAGGGAAAACGTCCTCAATTAAGTGACCTCCGAGAATCCGGAACTATTGAACAGGATGCGGATATAATTTGCTTTGTTCATCGTCCGGAGTATTACAAAATATATCAAGATGAAAAAGGAAACGATTTGCGTGGTATGGCTGAAATTATTGTAGCCAAGAATCGTAATGGACAGACAGGAAATGTCCTGTTAAAATTCTTAGGTGCGACATCACGCTTTCAGAATAAGGAAGAATAAGCATATTACATATTCAAATTATAGAAAAGAGCCATCGCTTTAGGGTAATAGCTCTTTTTTATGTTGGTACGTCTAAAACTGACGTAATCGCAACCATACCTTTGGCGCAAAAAAAACAATTCAATGCAAAGGAAAATATTCAGATTCAAGTTAGTAAACAAAGAAAGCAACTGTATCTTGTCAATTGATTATACAAGTTTATCAAGTGGTATCATCAGTCAATTGGCTACTAACCTTATCAAGTTAGAACTTGATTCTAAGTGTAAATTACTATTTATCGGTAGGAAAAATTGCAGATTGACCTTAGAAGATGTATATAATCTTACAGGGTTGTTTCAGTCTGTTGTTAGCTCTACATTAGTATGGGATATTATTGACGATTGCCTAAACCCTAAGGACAGTGAAGATTTAGATGGTTACTTAATTATTGATGATGATTTGAGCCAATAACGATGAAGAATAATAAAACGTTAATCAGAAACAAGCCTACCTTTGAGCAATATACAAAATTTGATATGTCTATTGTCAAAATGGCTTCAATCTGTGGTTTGTACCTGATAGGTGGAACTGCTATAGATTTACTGTGTAATTATTATTCAGTGCAATTTTGGAGAAATAGATCTGATAACGACCTTGACTTTTGGACTTCTTTTGATAATCAAGGTAGAAATAAGTTTATCAAACATATCGAAAATAACTTTGGAGTTGATATAGAGGAAAGTTCTGATTATATGGTCTCTTTAGAATTGAGTAATGCCAAGATTGAAACAGATATATTGATTGACCGTGATTGTGCCAATGAAAAATTCATTTCTTCGGTAAATGGTATCAATGTAATGTCTCCGATATATCTGTTCTCTTCAAAGTTTGATAGATATATCAATACCTCTAATGCTCTGCGCAAAGAAACGGACTACAAGGATTTGAAAGTTTTGTTATCCATAATTGAAAAAACAAATGGCTTTAACGAACTTGAAAACCATTTATCTGACCTGAATTACAACCAAAGAGCCGAAGATATGCTTAATGATATAATTTCCAGTATGCTATAAATTGACACAATTTGTACGGTTACCACATAGTTATAGGATTCCCAGAACTTTTATAGGAGGTGGTTAGCGATATAATCGTGCCGATTGTGTACTTTACTATCTCGTTAAGTTATAGAATAAATCCTTATATTCTTGCTCTATGATTTTAAACTCAACAAACTTGAAGTTTGGAGTAGATAGAATCTCTCCTTTGTAGTTTGATAGTTCTTCAGAGGTATAGTGTAAAAACTCATGATAGAGCATTACATTGTCTACGCTGTCAATTTGCTCTCGTTCCTGTTCGTTAGGAAGTTCGCCAAGAAACATGCCGTATACCATATTTTGTAACTTAGATTCTGCTTGTAAATATACTTCTAAATGCTTTTTGAGTGGTCTTGTGATGTCTGATAGATATGCCTCACTCGCATCATGTAGCAACAAAGCTAACGCAACTTTGTTGCTATATCCACGGGCAATAGCTTCTTTGCAACAAGCGATACAATGTTGTGCGACTGAATAAAATTCGGGGAAATGTCCGTTTGCCCTTGTCATTAGCGATAAAGCGTGTGCTATATCATCAATACGAATATCCTCTTCCTTTGGGTTGAGAGGCGAGAATTTAACTCCTGAATAAGTGGTAATATGGTCTGACATAATCAATGCTATATAAGTGTAATATTCTGTCTAACTAATATGCTGTTGATAATAAACAAGCCATTCATTTATCAATAGAAGAAGGGTATGGTTATTATCAGCAATATGTGTGCAAAGATACTATTTTAAGACTGAAACACCACAGTCAAGTTCCCCCGAATTACAGACTTGCAATAATAGAGTTGAGCATATTTTCGGCTTTCTGGTCATAATTTAGGCTAGACAAATGGTATTCAAGATCATCAAGCCCGTTTATTTTCTCAATTATAGATAGTAAGGTTCTCAAATCTTTGAAATCTATCTCCTTACGTTGAATATTGCTACAGTTGATATATCTATCAAATTTTGATGAAAACAAGTAAATCGGAGACATGACATTAATACCTCCTATAAAATGAGTAAATTGCTTGTTGTTGTAGTCACGGTCTATAAGTATATCAACATCTGCCTTTACATAGTTTGATTCTAAAGTAATCATGTAGTCGGAATCTTCCTCTATATCAAACCTGAAACTATCCCTGATATGCTCTATGAACTCACTTGTATTTTGCTGGTTGTCAAATAAAGTCCAAAAGTCGAAATCATTGTTAGACCTACTTCTCCAAAATGGAATAGAATGATAGTTACATAGCAAGTCTATTGCAGTTCCACCTATCAGATACAATCCATACTTTGAAGCTATTTTTGCAATATCAATATCGAATACTGTATATTGTTCAAAAATAGCTCTCTGCCTGTTCTCGTCTGATAGTCTAACCATTATCCGGCATTGTTCTCGTCTTTTCTCTTTCTGCCTCTTTTCTTCCGATTCAAGAGAAAATTTAGGTAGATGCTGGGCTTAAAGAATGCTATTTTCTTGGCTGGAATATCAATCGGTACAAAGGTAGCCGGATTCATCCCTTTTCTTGCTGACTTCTGCTTGACTGAAAATGAGCCGAAGCCGATAATGATAACTCTTCCGTTCCGCTTCATTTCTTCGGTAATGGTTTCAATGACTGCATCCAGTGCCTTTCTTGACTCTGTTTTGTTTAATCCTGTTTTTGCTACTACTGCGTTAGTTAGTTCTTTCTTGTTCATACTGTTATTATATTAATGTGATTGATTCTCAAATAGTTGATTTTCAAGGGTTGCTCCGTCTGTAAAAATATGACGAAGCGTCATTAGCTATGACGTGGTGTCAAGTCATATTGGTAAAGGCGGATTTAAACGCTGACTTTCGTAAATGAAGCCTCTATTTCTTTCAATTTGAATAGATTACGCTTATTCATCTTATAGCAATTAATGATACCCAAATTGACGCACCGATACAAGGTTGAACGAGAAATATGTAAGTAACTGCATACTTCGTCATTTGTGAGATATGCCTCTCTTTCCATCTTGTTCTTGACTTTGACTTTAGGATTGACTAATTCTTCTCTAACTATCTCCCTAATAACTGTACTTAGCGATTCAATGAATGAAGCCTGATCGCTGATAAAGGTAATTTCTTGTTTCATATTTCAATTATTTTGATGTCAAACAGAAATTGTATTTCAAGAATCATTCCTCTCTTTATTAGTCTGGGTGATACAATTGGAGTGATTTGTC
>OGEN01001998.1_pt1 | contig 11021 bp, 8 predicted proteins | sample 1570671 | NCBI WGS metagenome assembly OGEN01 (sample SAMEA2582128, study PRJEB24529) | metagenome | biome: Human gut stool | place: China | collected 2011
CTCCTTATTACGACATTGCTGAAAAGTATGGTGTAAAAATAGATTTCCGCCCCTTCATCAAGGTTGAGAGCGTCTCTGCGAAAGAATTCAGACAACAGAAAGTATCGATTCTTGATCATACGGCTGTTATATTTACCTCACGCCATGCGATTGATCATTTCTTCCATTTATGTACGGAGTTACGTGTGACGATCCCTGAGACGATGAAGTATTTTTGTGTAACAGAAGCTGTTGCTCTTTACATTCAGAAATATGTGCAGTATCGTAAGCGTAAGATTTTCTTCGGAGCTACGGGTAAGATTGAAGATTTGATTCCTTCGATTGTGAAGCATAAAACAGAGAAATATCTCGTTCCGATGTCGGATGTACATAACGATGACGTGAAGAATCTGTTGGATAAGAATAATATTCAGCATACCGAATGCGTAATGTATCGTACTGTTAGTAACGACTTTATGGAAGGAGAGGAGTTTGATTATGACATGCTGGTATTCTTTAGCCCTGCGGGAGTTTCTTCATTAAAAAAGAACTTCCCTGATTTCGATCAGAAGGATATCAAGATCGGAACATTTGGATCGACAACAGCACAGGCTGTTCGTGATGCAGGACTCCGTCTGGATTTGGAAGCACCTAATGTGAAGTCTCCTTCAATGACGGCTGCTCTCGATTTGTTTATTAAGGAAAACAATAAAGGAAAATAAATGAAACGGTGAACAGCAAACGGTAAACAATGAACAGGCATATTTATCTGTAGCATTGTTTACTGTTTGTTGTTTGCCGTTTATAATTATTATGGCAAATACCCTGTGCAAGGCCGAAAGGCTGAATAGTAAGATTCTGATTGAGAAGATGTTTGCAGGCGGCTCTAAGTCGTTTTCCATCTTTCCGTTGCGTGTGGTGTATATGCCTGTGGAAAATCAGGATGCTCAGGCATCTGTTTTATTGAGCGTTTCGAAGAAGCGATTTAAACGCGCGGTAAAGCGGAATAGGGTGAAACGCCAATTGCGTGAGGCGTACCGGTTGCATAAGCATCTACTATTGCAGACTTTAACTGATAAACAGCAACAGTTGGCTATTGCTTTCATCTATCTTTCGGACGAATTAACGTCCTCGGCCGAAATAGAGGAGAAAATGAAGACTCTGCTGGCCCGTATCAGCGAGAGATTGGTATGAAACGTCTGCTTTCATATATATTATTGCTTCCCATATACTTTTACAGGGCTTGTATTTCGCCCATGACCCCTCCTTCATGTCGTTTTACGCCTACTTGTTCGCAGTACGCTATTGAAGCGATTAAGAAACATGGTCCTTTTAAGGGGCTTTATCTTGCCGTCAGGCGGATACTTCGTTGTCATCCGTGGGGTGGATCTGGGTATGATCCCGTTCCTTAGTGATTTATGAATATTCTGGATATACATACACATCGGCTGCCTGCAGAACCGGGGCAGGCAATACAAAATTGTCAGCCGGCAGAATTTATTCCGCTGGGCGGTGCTTACTATTCTGTGGGGATTCATCCCTGGTACCTGACCCGTGAGAATTTCGTCCGCCAGTGGGAACTGTTGTTGTCAGCTATCCATTCTCCTCAGGTTCTTGCAATTGGCGAAGCAGGTCTCGACAAGTTGGCACAGACGGACTATGTGTTGCAGCAAGAAGCATTTGAAAAGCAGGCTATACTTGCACACGAAATGGGATATCCGTTAGTAATTCATGCAGTGCGGTCAGCAGATGAAATTATCCGCTTTAAAAGGAAAATGCAGCCTTCTAACCCCTGGATTATACATGGTTTCCGCGGGAAAAAAGAATTGGCTCTGCAATATATCCGGGAGGGAATTTATCTTTCACTGGGAGAGAAGTATCAGGAGGAAGCGCTTCGACAGATACCTTCGGAATACTTGTTTCTGGAGACAGATGAAAGTCTGATAGATATCCATAGCCTTTATGAGCGAGCTGCTTTACTTCTGGAGGTGCCTGTTTGCAAACTCATGCAACAAGTACAGCAAAACATTAATAACGTCTTTTTTAGGCAATAAGAGTTGCTTGTTACGATAAAGAGTCGTACTTTTGCCCTAATTAAACTTTAAAACTTATTATCATTCGATGAATTTTGTAGAAGAACTAAGATGGCGTGGAATGGTGCATGACATGATGCCCGGCACAGAAGAGTTATTGGCGAAAGAACAGGTTACTGCTTATTTGGGTATTGATCCGACAGCCGATTCGTTGCATATCGGACACTTATGCGGTGTGATGATCTTGCGACACTTCCAGCGTTGCGGCCATAAACCATTGGCTTTGATTGGTGGTGCAACAGGTATGATTGGCGATCCTTCGGGTAAGTCGGCAGAACGTAATCTGCTCGATGAAGAGACTTTACGCCACAATCAGGCTTGTATCAAGAAGCAGCTGGCTAAGTTTTTGGACTTCGAATCTGATGTTCCTAATAGAGCCGAATTAGTGAACAACTATGATTGGATGAAGGAGTTCAGTTTCTTGGATTTTGTTCGTGAAGTGGGCAAACACATCACTGTAAACTACATGATGGCTAAGGAATCAGTAAAGAAGCGCCTGAACGGTGAAGCCCGTGACGGATTGTCGTTTACAGAGTTTACTTATCAGTTGTTGCAGGGTTATGACTTCCTTCACCTCTATGAAACCAAAGGATGTAAATTGCAGATGGGTGGTTCCGATCAGTGGGGAAATATCACTACCGGTACTGAGTTGATTCGCCGTACCAATGGTGGTGAGGCTTATGCACTGACATGTCCGTTGATTACCAAAGCTGACGGTGGAAAGTTTGGTAAGACAGAATCCGGTAATATCTGGTTGGATCCTCGTTATACGTCTCCTTATAAATTCTATCAGTTCTGGCTCAATGTGAGTGACTCTGACGCAGAACGTTATATCAAGATATTTACTTCGCTTGATAAGGCAGAAATCGACGGGTTGGTTGCTGAACATAATGAAGCTCCGCATTTGAGAGCACTTCAGAAACGTTTGGCAAAGGAAGTAACTGTGATGGTTCATTCTGAAGAGGATTACAATGCTGCGGTAGATGCATCTAATATCTTGTTTGGCAATGCTACATCCGATGCGTTGAGAAAGCTGGACGAAGACACACTTCTGGCTGTGTTCGAAGGTGTTCCTCAATTTGAGATTTCACGTGATGCATTGACAGAGGGAGTGAAAGCAGTTGACCTGTTCGTTGATAATGCTGCTGTATTTGCTTCAAAAGGTGAAATGCGTAAACTGGTTCAGGGTGGCGGTGTTTCTTTGAATAAAGAGAAGTTGGCTGCTTTTGATCAGGTGATTACTACTGCTGATCTGCTTGATGAAAAGTATCTGTTGGTTCAGCGTGGTAAGAAAAACTATTATTTGATTATCGCTAAATAAGGAGTTTTCTTTTCCGCCTTTCATTCAGGGGGCGGGTTGAGTGAAACTTTAATATAAAAAAGAGGATGTCTCAAAAGGGGGTGCCATGTAATAGGCAAATTGACCCTGTGAGACATCCTTTTTCTTTGTGGAGTGGCAGATTAATGCTTTCCTGCTTTATCTGCCGGGAGTTCTTTCAGTAATTCTTCTACTGCCGTCTTCAATTGCGTATCTTCACCTTTGACGATTGTTTCCGGTGAGTTGGCAACTTTAATGTCCGGTTCCAGCTGTGTGTTTTCCAAATAACTTCCATCCGGGAGTCGATAGCCTATGACAGGAATACCGAATACCAGAGATGGGTCTTGCAGGCGTTCCCATGAAACACTGGTCATAGTTCCCGGTACGGGCATACCTACCAATTTACCCAATTTCTGGTGGCTGTATACCCATGGTGTACCGTGCGCATTCGAGTAATTGGCTTCACATGTCAGCATGATAGATGGTTTGTTCCATCGGCGGCTGGGCATATCGCATGCTTCGCGTCCGCGAACAACCTGAGTGAAATACTTCTTGCCGCTGAACAATACTTCGATATCTTCATGAAGGCGGCCACCACCATTGAAACGGGTGTCTATAACGATACCTTCGCGGTTATTGTATTTTCCTAAAATATCCGAGTAGACGGAACGGAAACTGCCATCACCCATCGACTGTATGTGTACATATCCCAGACGTCCGTTGGACCATTTGTCTACATCGGCCGCCCGTTGTTTCACCCAGCGTTTGTAAAGCAGATTGTTGAGGGTTCCGTTGCCGACCGGGATTACTACTTCTTCCCACCGTTCACCGTTTTGCGGATTGTATAGCGAAACAAGCGTCTTCTTATTGGCTTTGTCATTCAGTAACGTCAGATAATCTGTTTCGGGAGTTATTGCCTGCCCGTTGATCTTTTCAATGACAGTTCCGGCTTTCACCTTCGAGCGGGCGTGATCGAACGGCCCTTTTTCAATCACTTCCATGATCAATGCACCTTTTCCTTTGTGATTCCAGTCTGTAAGCACTCCCAAACTGGCTGTGGCATCTCCCGGAATGGATGGAGAGAAGCGACCGCCGGTATGCGATACATTCAGTTCACCCAGCCATTCGCTCAGCAATTCGGCAAAGTCGTAGTTGTTATTGATGTGCGGCAGGAATTTGCGGTAAGCAGCAGACATGGCATCCCAGTCTACTCCGTGCATGTCGGTGTTGTAGAAACGTTTCTGCTGCTGCTTATATACATGGTCGAACATATATTCTCGTTCTGCAGCTAAATCCATTTTCATCTCTGCTTTATAGCTGATCGGCTTCAGAGTCTCTCCGCTGAGGTCCATTTTCTGCATGGTGTTGCCTCCCAGGACAAACAGGGTTTTTCCTTCTTTGTCCATATTCATAGAAGCCCATCCGGCATTCATTTTATGAAGCAGCTTGGTCTCTTTTTTGCGGAGATCCATTTTCCATAGGTCAAATCCACCTTCGAATGCTGACAGATAGTAGAGGGTTTCACCGTCTTTTGAGATGATGGTACTGCCCAGATTCGAAGAATTGGGAGTGAGGCGGATGATACGGTCTTCGAGCCCATTCAGCTCCACTACGATGTTTTTTACCTCGTCTTTCTTTTCAGTCTCTGCTTTGGGATCTTTTTTTTTGTCTTTTTTCAGGTTAGCAGAAGCTTTTTCTTTATCCTTCTGTTGCTCCTTTTCCAGTTCTTTCTGCAATTCATAATCCTCTTTACTCAGACGGAACTTATCGAAAGCATCCTGATTGAGGAATACCAGCATGGCATCGTTTTGTGAACCCCAGGAAGCATGTGCACGCATCCCATATCGTTCGGTCGTGAACAAGATGGCATTGCCGTCCAGTGCCCAACGGGGAGATCCGCTCATGTAACCACTGTTAGTCAGGTTGATGATCGGGCTGCCACCCTGTGCACTCACTAATCCTATGTCTGAATATGGATCATGCCGGTTACCGATAAACTCGAGTGTGAACCATTTTCCGTCAGGTGACCATTGGTAGTCGAAATTTCCGTCGGTGCTGAACCAAGTGGATCCATCGGTGATCTGGCGAACCTTTTTCGTGTCTAAATTAACTACCATCAAGCGGTTGCGGTCCTCTATAAACGCCAGTTCTTTACCATCCGGTGAGAATTGCGGATAAGCCCGTTCCACGGTTGTGGAGGGCAGTAACACTTCTTCTTCGATGATAGTGGCATTCGGGAAGTTGGCCTCCTCTTTACGGGCTATTTTAGCCAGGAAAAGTTGCCAGTTGCCGTTACGTTCGCTTGCGTAGGCCAAGGTACGGTTGTCCGGGGCGAAAGTGAGTCCGGCTTCGCGTGCAGGTGTTTGGGTGATTTGTTTTGTGGTGGCATAATCTGTCGAGGTTACAAATACTTCTCCCCGTACGATAAACGCAATCTGTTTTCCATCCGGCGATACGGTTCCCGATGTCGCTCCGTTTGTAAAAGTCAGGTCTGCTATTTTATCCTGATCATCGCGGACAATGTCTATGTCCGTTTTTTGTGGAGTGGCATTACCTTTTTGAGTATATATTTCCCCGTCATACGCATAGCATAACGTTCCGTCATGACTCATTGACAAGAAACGCACAGGATGTGTTTTGAAAGATGTCACCGTTTTAAGAGACTGTGTGTTGTCCAATGGGAAGTTGTAGACATTGAACGAGCCTTCGCGTTCACTTAATATATATACACTCTTTCCGTCCGGTGAAAGGATGGGGTTGCGGTCTTCTCCGGCGTGATTGGTCAGGTTGGTATGTTTTCCTGTTTTGGTGTTGTACATCCAGATGTCACGGGTGATGGACGAAGTGTGATGTTTCCGCCATTCATCTTCAAAACCTTTACGGTCCTGATAAAGGAAGAATTCCCCCGATGTTGCATAACAAACTGCTTCGGCCGGGGTGCCCAGCACTTGTTCCGTACGTCCTCCGTTTGCAGGGACCTTGTAGAGCTCTGTCATGGCTGTTGTCGGGAACATGGCGCTTTGTGCGGGATCCTGGATGGATGCTGAAAATAGAATATATTTTCCGTCCGGTGTAAAAGTTGAAGGGAGTTCGGATGCAGAATTGGTACTCAGTCTTTGTGCCGTACCTCCTGTCGCCGGCATTATAAAAATGTCAAAATTGCCATTACGGTCACTGGCAAAAGCGATTTGCTTACTGTCCGGCGACCAAATCGGTGTGCATTCATACGATGGTTGTGTTGTAAGCTGGGTGGCTACCCCTCCTCCGGCAGGTACTTTGTAAATATCTCCTTTGTAACAGAATGCTATTTCTGTTCCGTCCGGCGAAATCTGTACGTCGCGCATCCATAGCGGTGATGCGGCATTGCCGGTAAGCGTGGTGAGACCCAATGCAATGCATACAAAAAGTTTTCTCATACTTACTGAATTTATTCGTTTACTTTATTGATTTCTGTAAGTACAAAGGTAGCAATTAGCCGCGGCTAACGAGACTTATTATACAAAAAAGTCTAAAAAGATTTGGAAAATAACTTGCATGGCATTATCTTTGCATCGCTTTTTAACAGAAAGCGCATGAGCTTGTCCTATGGTGTAATGGTAGCACAACAGTTTTTGGTTCTGTTTGTCTAAGTTCGAATCTTGGTAGGACAACCCCCAAATGCCTTGAAAGTAAATTACTTCCAAGGCATTTTTCTTTTTGTATGACCGAATTTCTTTTAGGTCAGCTTGTATTACCCATCATCTCCTATTCATGTTATGCTATTTACCTTAATAATTAATTGAGATGGTACGTTCTTTATCTCGTCCTGTGTACGCAGGCTTATTAGCCCGTGTACCTGTGCCCATTAGCCTTGGTATGCGGGACGAGATAGAGCCTTGACCATTTATATAAAAGATAGCAAGGAAAATGAAATACTTTTCAAGGTATAAATAGATAAGGGATTAACTTTATATGTCTATATAACAGTAGTTTACTATATACTTTCTGCCAAAAATGGAGGGTGGAAGATGGAAGATAAGGGTGGAAGATTGATAGCCTAAAAAGACGATCTTCCACCATGATAAATTGCGGAATATCAGATGGTAAACTACAAAAAGGTGGAAGATGGAAGATGGAAATACTTTTTCCGTATGAGTGGGTAAATTGGGGAAAAATTTTTCTTCTTTCTCTTTCTTTTTGCCTATTTTTGCCTATTCGTTAATACTAAAATCTAATAATCAATGAAACGTCGCGATTTTCTGAAGTGTTCACTTGCTGTAGGAGCAGGCTTGGCAACCTCTCCGTTGACTTATGCATTTAATGGTGAAAACCAAGAGTCAAACAATGATTCGTCCGGCTCCTCTAAGGCTCCTGCCACAAAAGGAGGGAAACCACATATCATTTTTATTATGAGTGACCAGCATCGTGGAGATGCTTTACATTGCATGGGGAATAAAGCCGTCATTTCTCCTAACATAGATAAGTTGGCTCAGGAAGGCAGCTTGTTTGTATGTGGTTATAGTTCTGCCCCCAGTAGTACGCCCGCGCGTGCCGGCTTGCTTACGGGGATGTCTCCATGGCACCATGGGATGTTGGGGTATGGAAAGGTCGCTTCCAAATATAAATATGAAATGCCCCGGATGTTGCGCGATTTGGGCTACTATACTTTTGGAATAGGGAAGATGCACTGGTTTCCACAGAAAGCCTTGCATGGCTTTCATGCTACATTGGTAGACGAGAGCGGGCGTAGTGAAACCCGTGATTTTATTAGTGACTATCGGGAATGGTTTCAGTTGCAGGCGCCCGGGAAGAATCCGGATTTAACGGGAATCGGGTGGAACAATCATAATGCCGGAACTTATAAACTTGAGGAAAGATTACATCCTACGGCCTGGACGGGGCAAACAGCCTGTGAATTAATACGGAATTATGAAAGTGATCAGCCTCTGTTCCTGAAAGTCTCTTTTGCCCGCCCTCATAGTCCGTATGATCCTCCGAAGCGATATTTGGATATGTATGAAAAGGCAGATATCCCTGTACCGTTTGTTGGGGATTGGTGTGGAAAGTATGCTGAACGCAAAGATCCGGAAAAGGTTGCGAAAGACGCCCCTTTCGCGAATTTAGGAGAAGAATACGCTGTCAATTCCCGACGCCATTATTATGCGAATGTGACGTTTATTGATGATCAGATTGGGCAGATTATTCAGGCTCTGAAAGAGAAAGGAATGTACGAAAACTCAATCATTTGTTATACGGCCGACCACGGTGATATGTTGGGTGACCATTATCATTGGCGGAAAACCTATGCCTATGAAGGTTCGGCGAAGATTCCTTATATTATAAAATGGCCTTCTGCCATGACTACACAGGCTATTAAAGGAAAACGAATAGAACAGCCGGTAGAGTTACGTGATTTTTTGCCTACCTTCATCGAACTTGCAGGGGGAACGGTACCGGATGATATGGACGGCAAGTCTTTGGTTGCACTGGTTTCAGGAAATAATGATGGCTGGCGGAAATATATTGATCTGGAACATGCCACCTGCTATAGTGCCGATAATTATTGGTGTGCGCTTACTGACGGTAAAATGAAGTATATCTGGTTTATTCATACGGGCGAAGAGCAATTGTTCGATTTAAGTGCAGATCTCGGAGAACGGAGAAATCTTTTTGGAGACAGTCGTTATGCAGACCGGTTGGCTGAGATGCGTAAAGCAATGGTTTGTCACTTGCAAGAGAGGGGAACAGATTTTGTAAAAGATGGAAAGCTGGTAGTAAGAGATCAGACCTTACTTTATAGCCCTAATTATCCAAAAGATTGATGTTATTTATCTGTGCAGGATAATTGGGCGCAATTTATTCTCAAATCCCGTTTTCTTTTCTTATTTTTGTGTCGTGTACGCAAACGATGTTTGTCTGAGCGGCACCTAATGTAAACTTATAAATAAGAAATATGAAAACAAACTATGAGATTCGCTATGCTGCCCATCCGGAAGACGCAAGAAGCTATGACACCAAGAGAATCCGGAGAGATTTCCTGATAGAGAAGGTTTTTTCGGCCGACGAAGTGAATATGGTATACTCCATGTATGATCGTATGGTAGTGGGTGGAGCCATGCCGGTAAATGAAGTGTTGAAGTTGGAAGCTATCGATCCTTTGAAAGCTCCTTATTTCCTGACCCGTCGTGAAATGGGTATTTTCAATGTCGGAGGTCCCGGCGTTGTGAGAGCGGGGAATGCGATATTTCAGTTAGCTTATAAAGAGGCGCTTTATTTGGGTTCGGGCGATCGGGAAGTAACTTTTGAGAGTGTAGATGCCACACATCCTGCTAAATTTTATTTTAATTCGCTGACCGCTCACCGCAATTATCCTGATAAGAAAGTAACGAAAGCCGATGCGGTGGTTGCTGAAATGGGCACGTTGGAAGGCTCGAATCATCGCAATATTAATAAGATGCTTGTAAACCAGGTGCTACCTACCTGCCAGTTGCAGATGGGAATGACCGAACTGGCTCCGGGAAGTGTGTGGAATACGATGCCCGCACATGTTCACAGCCGCCGTATGGAGGCTTATTTCTATTTTGAGGTACCGGAGGAGCATGCCGTATGCCATTTCATGGGTGAGGTTGACGAAACCCGTCATGTATGGATGAAGGGCGATCAGGCAGTATTGTCACCGGAATGGTCCATTCATTCGGCAGCGGCAACTCACAGTTACACTTTTATCTGGGGCATGGGGGGTGAGAACCTTGATTATGGTGACCAGGATTTTTCGTTAATCACGGACTTGAAATAAGGTGTTTGATTTTTTAGAGAATGGAAGTGAGATGAGTTTTTTTAAAACATTATAAGTATGGTAAACTTTTCATTAAAGGGCAAAGTGGCATGGGTCACGGGTGCATCTTACGGTATCGGTTTTGCGTTGGCTACTGCTTTGTCAGAGGCAGGCGCGAAGATCGTTTTTAATGACATCAGTCAGGAGCTGGTCGACAAGGGGTTGGCTGCATATAAGGAACTGGGGATTGAGGCCAGTGGATATGTGTGCGACGTCACGAGTGAGGAGCAGGTAAATGCTTTGGTTGCACGGATCGAGAAAGAGGTCGGAGTGGTTGATATTCTGGTAAATAATGCCGGTATCATTAAGCGCATCCCGATGTGTGAGATGACAGCGGAGCAGTTCCGGCAGGTGATTGACGTGGACCTGAATGCCCCGTTTATTGTGTCGAAAGCCGTGATTCCTTCAATGATTAAGAAGGGGCATGGAAAAATCATCAATATCTGTTCGATGATGAGTGAGCTGGGGCGTGAGACAGTATCTGCTTATGCCGCTGCCAAGGGCGGGCTGAAGATGCTCACCCGCAACATTGCGTCCGAGTATGGTGAGTTCAATATCCAGTGTAATGGCATTGGCCCGGGGTATATCGCCACACCTCAGACGGCGCCTTTGCGTGAAGCGCAGCCGGACGGTTCGCGCCATCCGTTCGACTCATTCATTATAGCCAAGACTCCTGCTGCCCGTTGGGGAACACCGGAAGACCTGATGGGACCGGCCGTATTCCTGGCTTCGGATGCTTCGAATTTCGTGAACGGTCATGTGCTTTATGTAGATGGCGGTATTTTGGCTTATATCGGTAAACAACCTTAATGAATCT
>OGEN01002003.1_pt1 | contig 10971 bp, 10 predicted proteins | sample 1570671 | NCBI WGS metagenome assembly OGEN01 (sample SAMEA2582128, study PRJEB24529) | metagenome | biome: Human gut stool | place: China | collected 2011
TGGTGCTGCTGGGGGCGGGCTGGTACCTCTATGCCGCCGCCAAACGGCGCTTTGCCGCCTGGGATGGGGAGGACGAGGACGCCATGGACGCGGCGGAGCAGCAGCTGAGCTGGGCTCTGCTGCTGACGGGGCTGGTGATAATCCTGGACTTTTTCTTCTTCGCTGCCTCCATCATCTACGACCGCTTTCTGCCGGACCTGATCCTCTTTCTGGCGTCTGTGGCGGTGCTGGTGGTGCTCCAGCAGAAGATCGTGGACCTGGAGCGCCGGATCAATCCGGAGAAGCGGGGCAGCGTTTACGACATGAAATTCCAGAAGACCTGGATGGACAGCTGCGACGAGGCGGAGCGGGCCCAGATCGGCCAGGCCTGCTACCGGGCCTATATGGTGGGGACCAAGGTCTGCATCTTCCTGTGGGTGGCCCTGCTGATCCTGAACTTTGTGTTTGACTTCGGCCTGCTGCCCATCGCGGCGGTGCTGGCGGTGTGGGGCGCGATGCAAACAGTCTATGCCCTTGAGTGCATCCGACTCAGCAAGAGAACGGGGGACGCGTAATGGACATCGCGCTGCTGGGCGCCGTTTTGGCAGCCTGCGTGCTCTGCCTGTTGGAGAAAAAGAAGGCGCAAATCTGATGCCGCCGGGCATTTCACAAAGCCGGCCCGCTTGTCAGCGGGCCGGCTTTGTGGTATTCTTTATTTTGTTTGAAGGAATCTGCGGTCCATCCCGGGGCGGTCCGCTCCCCGATGCCCGGATTTGGCGGAGGTGTTTATGGTCGAATTGCTGCTGATTTTAGCGGCAGCCGCTGCTGCGGCAGCTGCCCTGGCCGAGCTTGGATACCTGCTGGTCTGGTTCCTGCTCCACGGCCGGCGGGATGGTCCTGGCTGGGAAAAGCTGGAGGGCTTTCGGTACGCCCACCGGGGCCTCCACGGCCCCGGCGTGCCGGAGAACTCCCTGGCGGCCTTCCGCCGGGCGGCGGAGGCCGGATACGGCGCCGAACTGGATGTCCATCTGACCCGGGATGGACGCCTGGTGGTGATCCACGACGGGGATTTGGAGCGGATGTGCGGCGTTCCCGGCCGGGTGGCGGAAAAAACCGCGGAGGAGCTTGCCGCTCTCCGGCTGGCAGGCTCAGAGGAACACATCCCTCTTCTGGAGGAGGTGCTCCCCCTGTTTGCCGGACGGGCGCCGCTGGTGGTGGAGCTGAAGACCGACCGGCACGGCGCCGCGGCGCTGGCCCGGGATACGGTGGATTGCCTGGACCGCTTCTCCATAGACTACTGTGTGGAGAGCTTTGACCCCCGGCCGCTGCGGTGGCTGCGCCGCCACCGGCCGTCGGTGCTGCGGGGCCAGCTGTCCCAGAATTTCCACCGCCATCCATCCGGCCAGGGTCCCTGGAACCGCTTGGCGCTGACGAATCTCTTTTACAATGCATTCACCCGGCCGGATTTTGTGGCCTACCGGTTCGGAGACCGGGAAAAGCCGGCAGTGCGGCTGTGCCGCAAATTTGGGATGCGGATGGCCTACTGGACCTCCGCTCCCGGGCCGAGGTGGCCCTTGCCGAGCAAGAGGGCGCCCTGCCGATTTTTGAAGAACCGGACCGACCGAAGGAGGTAACCCATTGAAGTCGACAAAGAAAGAAAAGAAGCAGTATAAAAAGGCATTTCAGGAGGCCATGGCGCGGGAGCTGCGGGAACACAAAAGCTCCTTCATCGTCTTTTCCATCCTGCGGATTCTGGTGCTGGTGGTGCTGGTGCGGCAGATTATGCTGGCCAACTACGAGGGCGCCTTCTTCTGCATTCTCACGCTTCTGCTGCTCTACGTGCCCAGCTGGATCCAGGTGAAGCTGCGGATCGAGCTGCCGCCGCCCCTGGAGATCACCATTTTCTGCTTCATCTTTGCGGCAGAAATTCTGGGTGAGGTCAACGCCTTTTATGTGGTGATCCCCGGATGGGACACCATGCTCCACACCATCAACGGCTTCCTGGCCGCGGCGGTAGGCTTCTCCATGGTGATGCTGCTGAACGACGATGACCGGATCACCTTCCATCTGTCCCCGGCGTTCCTGGCCCTGGTGGCCTTCTGCTTCTCCATGACTATCGGGGTCCTGTGGGAGTTCTTTGAATTCGGCATGGACTTCTTCCTGGGCACGGACATGCAGAAGGACACGGTCATCCACGCCATCCACTCCGTCTCCCTGGATCCCACGCTCTCCAACAAGGTGGTGACGATTCCGGATATCCAGGACGTGGTCATCAACGGAGAGAGCCTGGGACTGGGCGGCTACCTGGATATTGGCATCATCGACACCATGAAGGACCTATTTGTGAATTTCATCGGTGCCGTTGTGTTCTCCCTCTCCGGCTTCTTCTTCGCCCGCAGCAAGGGCCGCCGGAAGAGCGCCGCCCAGGGCTTTGTCCCCAGCAAAAAGACCGCGGAGCAGGACTATCTCCAGCAGGCGCTGGAAGAGGCGGATCAAAAGGACGCGGACGCCCCCACTCCGGATGGCCCCCCGGCGCCGGGAGAACCGGAGGGTGCCTGAGCGCCCCACACAGACAGAAAACCACCGGCTTCGGCCGGTGGTTTTTCGCAGCAGCGGCCGGCAGATGCCGGCCGCTGCTTTTTGATGTGACAGGGTTCAGTCGTCCAGCTCCTGCTCTGCCTTGACAATTGCGCCGGAGGAGGCGTCGATCTCATAGCTGTACTCCGTCCGGCCCACATGGAACTCCACCTCATACAAGGTCCGGCCGTCATCCCGGTCCAACTCCACCTGGATGCGGGAGGCGTCGCTCTCACTGACGCCGGCGTGGGTCAAGGCAGCGGATTTTGCAGCCGCCTCGCCAATGTGGGGGCCGGAGCTGCCGGATGCTGGGACACTGTGGCTCTCCCGCTCGCTTTTCAGCACGGCGCCGGTATAGAGGTCGATCTCATACTGATACTCCGTGGTGCCCGCCAGGAACTCCACCTCGTAGCACTCCGCCCGCCCGTCGTCGTGCTCCACCCAGCAGCGGAGATAGATGGTGTCCGCTTCGCTGACGCCTGCGTGGGTCAGGGCGGCGGCAGTGGCGGCCGCCTCGCCGATGTAGGAGCCGGAGCTGCCGGTTGTTCCGCCGGAGATGCCGCCCTCCCGGGAGAAATTCACCACCTCACCGGTGCGGGCGTTGATGTCGTAATCATACTCTGTGCCGCCGGCATAGAACTCCACCTCGTAGACCATCAGGCCGTCCTCGCTGTCGAACTCGATCTCCAGCTGGGCCACGCTGCTCTTGGCGATGCCCGCATGAGCCAGGGCGGCATTTTTGGCCTCCTCTGCCGTGATATAGGCCTTTGTGCTGGCGGTGCCCGTCTGGGTGACGGCCTGGGTGGTCAGATGCCGGGACTCGGCGATCAAGGCGATCTCATTCACCGACAGGGGTGCCAGGGACGCAAAGGTCAGTGTGCTGTCCTGAGCGATCACCTCCTGGATCAGGGATGCCTTGCCTACGGAGATGCCGTACTGCTGGGCCAGAGCATTCAGATCCGCGCTCTCCGTCACTGTCTGGCTGAGGACAGCCCCCTCCAGGGAACCGCCCTGGAAGACGCTGTTGATGGTATCCGTCAGGTGCTGCTGGAGCTGGGCGGATTTTGCGGCGTCCTGGTTCTCCACGGACACCAGGATGGCGTTCTGGATATCGCTGAGATAACCGTTTTGGAGCATGGAGCCGATGAGGGCGTTCACTGCCACGTCCAGGTCCGTACCGGTCAGATCCATGTCGCCCAGGATAACCTCTGCGTCCTGGTTGAAGGGGGTGACGGAGAGGACCCGCTCCTTGGAGCTGACGGTCATGGACAGGCTGGGGTTCACATCCAGCATCACCACGGAGTCCACGGCGTTGGCTCCCCGCCAGCTGCTGATGCCGAAAGCACCACAGCACATGACCACCAGGGCGGCAGCCACTGCCAGGGGCGCCCAGCGGCGCTTCTTTTTCGGAGCCTCAAAAGGGAGGACAGTTCCCGCTTGCGGGCCGCAGGCGGCCAGGATGCGGTCCAGCGGATCAGGAGCGGCGTGCTCCACGGCGGTCCGCAGGCGCTGTTCCAGTTCACGTTCGTCCAAGTCAGTCTGCCTCCTTCCATGCGAGTTGGAGCTTTTTCAAAGCCCGGCTGTATTTGGAGAGAACCGTGGGGAGCGGCAGGCCCAGCAGAGCGGCGATCTCCCGGTGCCGCAGGCCCGTCAGCGCGTGGAGGGTGACGATCTGCCGCTCTTCGTCGCTCAGGGCGGAGAGCACGGCCTCCAGCATCATCCGGTCCTCATGGGTCACGGCGGGATTGTCCGCCAGACGGTCCTGCCAGTCCTCCTGAACCAGGGGTTCCGTCCGCCCGTGCTCCCGCAGGCGGCTGATGGCCAGATTCCGGGTGATGGTCAGCACCCAGGCCATAGGCTTGCCCTGCCTGCGGTATCCGCCGGCAGCGTTCCACACCTGCAAACAGGCGTCGTGGAGAATATCCTCTGCGTCGTGGGCGTTTTTGACGATTGACAGGGCAAAGCCGTAGACGGCAGGACGGGTGCGGTTGTACAAATCCGCCAGAGCGTCCTTGTCTCCCCCGGCGATGCGGGCGATACAGTCCTCCAGGGCGGCATCCGCGTCTGGGTCCGGCTCTGCCACGGTCATGCAGAATATCATGGGGCTTCCTCCTGTTCACACAGACAACGCGCCGGCAGCGCGTTTGATTGCACTGCGGCCGAAGCATCACCGGCCGCGCCCCCATGATAGCACATCCTGCAGAGGTTTCCAACCCCGGGCCGAAATTTTCCGGAAGGGCAGCTGCTCCGCCGGATCAGGGCAGCATCCGGTCCGCCGCCGTGATGAGGCGGATGGGGCGGCAGGGGACGCCCGCAGCCAGGACTCCGGCAGGGATGTCCTTCGTCACCACGCTGCCGGAGGCGATGACCGCCCCGTCTCCGATGGAGACGCCGGGCATCACGCGGACGCCGCCGCCGATCCAGACGCCGCTGCCCACACGGATGGGATAGGCGTACTCCAGCCCCTGGGCCCGCTTTGCCGCGTCCAAGGGGTGGCCGGAGGTGTAGAATCCACACTGGGGGCCGACCAGCACGTTGTCTCCAAAGGTCACGCCGCCGGCGTCCAGAATGACGCCGCCGTGGTTCATGTAGAAGTTCCGGCCCACACTGATATTCCAGCCGTAGTCGCACCAGAAGGGCGGCTCAATCCGCAGTCCTTCCCCAGCGGCGCCCAGCAGCCGGCGCAGCAGCATCTGGGCGGATTCGATGCCCTCCGCCTGATAGGCCCGCTGATTGAACTGCTGGCACTGAGCCTTGCAGGCAGCCAGCTCCGCCAGCAGGGTCTCATCACGGGCGGGTGCGTACAGCATTCCCCGCAGCATCTTCTCCTTTTCCGTCATAGGGTGATTCCTCCTGTACAGGCGGCCCCAGGGCCGCAATTCACTCTGCCATTATACAGAAGGCGCCCTCCGGGTGCAAGAGCCGCCGTCGGTTCAGCCCCGGGGATACTGGCTGCTGACGCTCTCCAGCTCTGTGACGGAGCCGAAGCCGCTGATTTCGATGTCGTACCACGTGTCCCCGTTGATGATTTCGTAGCTGTACTCATTCCAAAGGCCCTCACTGCTGACCTCCTGTGAGACGATCTCCCCGCCGCCGACGGTATCCAACGCGATCTGTTGAGCCTCCGCACTGTCCACCCGCAGCGCCAGCACGGCGGCCACGGCCGCGACGGCCAGTACCGCAGCTGCACCCACGATCATGGCGACGATCTTCTTCACAGACATGTTTTTCATAAAAAGCTCCTCCTGCTTGTTGTTTCGGATTCATGGTTCCTGTTTGTGTCTTCTGCCCTGATAACGCGCAGACAACGGCTTTTATTGCATGGCGGGCGAAATTTTTTCTTGACAGGATCGCCTAAAGCCGCCACTGTGAGAGGCAGAAAGGAGGTGAATTTGATGAAATATAAAAAAATTTGGAAATATCAGCCCTATCGAACCAGTCGGCGGGAGCAAGACTATCAACAGGTTCAGGAATTTCTGAAAAGCGGCAATCCCGAACTTTGGAAGGCGCTTTATGAGAGTGCCTATGAAATTGTATACCAGTGCGCGTACGGGATGGATTTTTGCCGCGTGCTGGGACCTGATGATTACTGTGAGATTGCCGATGAGGCGTTTGCCCTCTGTTATGAACAGCTGGACCGATATCAGGGGCTCAGCCAGTTCTCCGGCTGGGTAGGCGGGTACAGCAAAAACATTACCCGCACCCGCTGTCGGCAGGTGTTGACCGGCCTACGGTATCGCCGGCAGCTCTATGAAGTCTCCACCGGACGGATGCGGGATTGGGATCCCCTGTGGATCCTGATTCGTCTAGAGCGGTACTATTGTCTCTGGAAAGCCATCTCCGACATCTCTGAAACAAGCCAGCGGATTCTGGAGGCTCGGATTTTGGAAAAGCTGTCGCTGCGGGCCATTGCGCAGGAATTAAATCTGACACAGCGTGAGGTAAAAACGCGATATGAAGCCGCGTGCAATGTGGTCCGGACGCGCTTCCTGCGCTATTGCACGGAGAAAGTAGAGTTTTAAAGTGCAGGAATCCCAACTATTCATGCCGAAAGGAGTGCACCAAATATGCACAACGATAAAAAAGCGTATCAAGTTGATCGGACGCCGACAGAATTGCTCAGCGATCTGCTCGTCCAGTTAAAATTTTTAAGGCAGGAATGCCTCCATTACGATGCAGGAGACTGGTCTTACGGTGCGCAGATTGCGACCAAGCTCCGGCTTCTGCTTCACCAGACAAAATATTCTGATTCCCTGCTGGCCCAAATTACAAAGCGTTTTGCATTCAGCTGTCCGGATTTTCTCAGTCTGAGCACCGTGCGGGGCGAGCTGCCCAATAAAGGGAGGACCGATTTTGTTCGTTCCCCGCTCATTCAGTACCAGATGATTCACCAGCCAGAAGTCCCTCCGGTTCTGACGGTGCAGCCCCTGTCCCTGGAACCCGGAAAGCGATATGCCAAACGGGCATTCAAGACCTGGTGGAATGGGATTGACATTCTCCTGATTGACCGGCAGCACTTTTTGAACCGTAAGGGCGTAGTGTGTCTGCTGGCAAACCAGGAGGGTGGCGCCCATGTCCAGCCCGGCATGGACGAAAAGGCGGCTATGTTACGCCGGGGAGCGGCAAATTCCCTGCAGATTGCCGCCCCGCTGCCGGACGGGCAGACGCGGATATATACCGCCGAAATCGACCAGGTACTGGCAGCCGTTGTGCGCACCATTGCTGCGGAGACACTGTATACATTTGAGCATGCAATCCTGCCCCGCTGCCAAATCGCCCTTTCTGCAGATGAAAAAGACTGAAGCGGGTCCGGGAGCCGCGCCCCGGCGGCGTTGACTTTTCCGCTGCTTTCCGGTATGCTTTTGCTATCCTGATACAAAGGGGGCGCCGCGCATGCCGGACCTCACTTCCCTGTTCACAGACACGCTGGCCAAGTTCTCCTTCCGGGCGGTCCTCTCCGCCGCTGCCACGCTGCTGATCTGCCTGGTGGCCGTCCACCTGCTGGGCAAGCTGCTGCGGCGGCTGCTGGCTAGGACGAAGCTGGACGAGCGCATCCAGAAATACCTGCTGGCCGGGGTGAAGTTGATCCTCTATATCGTCACGGTGCTGATCGTGGCGGAGAGCCTGAACATTCCCATGACCTCCCTGGTGGCGCTGCTGTCCGTGGGGTCCCTGGGCGTCACCCTAGCGGCGGAGGACATCCTGGGCAATGTGGCCGGCGGGCTGGTGATCCTCTCTGCCCACCTCTTCTCCATCGGGGACTATGTAGAGGTCGGCGGCGTGGCCGGCACGGTCCATGAGATCAGTCTGAACCACACCAAGCTGGTGACCCCGGATGGGCATTTGGTGATGCTCCCCAACAAGGAGCTGGCCTCCTCCCAGATGACCAACTACACCGTATTGGGGCGGCGGCGGGTGGTGCAGCGGGTGACCGCCTCCTACGACGCCCCCACGGAGACGGTGAAGGCCGCCTGCCGGCGCGCTCTGGAGCAGACGGAAAACCTGCTGGAGGACCCGGCTCCCACCGTCTACCTCACCGCATACAAGGAGAGTTCTATCGAGTACACCGTCTACTGCTGGGCTACGCCGGAGAACTGGTGGGGCGCGTATCTGGCTCTGGGGGAGCACCTGCGGGACGCCTTCCGGGAGTACGGCGTGGAGATGACCTACAACCACCTGAATGTCCACATCATAGAAAACCAAAGCTGACCGCGGGAGGCGCTCCAGGCGCCTCTGTATACAGCGACGCCCGGTCCGGGAAATCCCGGACCGGGCGCCGTCTTTTGGGGTAAATGCCGCAGAATGCCCTGCATGGGACACGGATGTGGTGGGTCTCCCCGCTCATGCGGTTGACTTCCGCCCGCAGCGTCATCTTATCCCGCTGCGAACGAGATGACCGGCGCTCAATACCTGCCCGCCCAGTCCGCCAGCAGCAACACCGGCAGCGCCCACAGCAGCAGGAACACCAGCAGGGCCAGAGGCGTCAGCAGATTATAGGCGCCTTGGAACACCATATAAAAGGACAGCAGCGTCCCGGCCACGCTGCCCAGCACGGACAGCGCCGTGGCCCGGCGCACAGCCTTGCACAGGCGGCGGCTGCCTACCACCGCTTCCGCATAGGGCAGCAGTCCTTCCCGAAACAGCAGGGCCCGGGGCATCCCCCGGTCCAGCTCCGCCTCACTGAAAGCCACCCGGTCCGTCAGACTGGGGAACTCCACCTTCACGCCCTTGTGAAACTTCCGCTTCAGCAGGGCCGGGGTAATGTTGGGATCCCGGGACGCCAGGATCGGCGTGATGCGGCTGCGGCGCATCATCCGCAGGGCGAAATCCACGTTCTCCGAGGGCTGGTACTTCACGGCAAACACTGCCGCCAGCTGCCGGTCCATGGCCAGGAAGATGCCGGTCCGCAAGTTGATGCCGCCGGGCAGGCGCACCTCCATCTTCCGCATGAAGGAGGCCGTGCCCAGCAATACCGACTCCCCCCGGATGGTGGCGGAGTAGCCGCCCTCCTCATAAAAGCTGAAATCGTCCACTTTCTCATAATGGCCGCCCTCGCTGCGGAGCAGGCCGTCAAACAACCGCTGAAGGCCGCAGTCCGCCGCCCGGGCCATAGAGGCGGCATAGGAGGAAACCCGGGACAGGTCCTCCCCGAACACCTTTACGCCGTTGAGCTGGATCGTACCCGGCGGGAACAGGTCTCCGTCCGTCAGGATCATGGCCCGCCTGCGGCTGATCTTCTCCGCACCGCACCAGCCCGCCACGGCGCACCCCGCCTTGTGAAAGTGCCGGGCCAGCCGGGAGAATGGCATCCCCCAGCACAGAGGCAGGGCAAAGGTGGTGCCTGCCCCCAGGATGGCAGACCAGTTCAGCAAAAAGTCATCCCCCCGTTCCTGGCCCAGGGAGCTGAGCCCGGCAAACACGATGGAGGCCATCAGCACCACCGGCATCAGCGCGTTCTGCCACACGGCGGCGGTATTCTCCCGCAGGGCGGTGGTGTAGAAGCCGGGGACGGAACCCGCCTGCTTGCAGGCCCCCTTCTCCGTCTCCGTCACCAGATAAGGCGGCTCGTCATCCGTGGCGGCCATGCGGAAGGTGTCCCACAGTCCCCGGCTCTCCCGGGCTCCGCCCCACATGGCAAACACCAGGGCGAGGCACCCCACCGGGGCATAGCAGGGGACGGCGCTCCGCTCCGGCAGCACCAGCCGGGCCACACAGTCCGCCGCCATCACCACGGCGGAGACCACCGCCAGCAGCTCGCTGGTGCATCGCTTCTGCAGCAGCGAGCCGAACGCCTTGGCGAATACCTGCCGGGCCAGGACGGCCACCGCCGCAAGGCACGCCAGCAGCACACCGCTCTGGACGGCTGCGTCGCCGGTCCAGTAGCGGATCTCATAGCCGTAGGCCTCGATCCCCATAGGGATCACCGGCAGCAGCGAGATCAGTACCGCTGCCAGGATAGGGTGCTTGCGCCGCTTGGCCTCCGCCCGGTAGTCCGCCGCCGCCTCGGCCAGCTCCGGCTCCGGACCGATGGTGTCGATCTCCGGGATCTCCTCCGGCGCCTCCTCCGGTTCCGGCGGGGCGTAGAGCTCCTCTGTCTCCATCAGGCGCTTCCGGGAGAACAGGCCCCGCCGGGGCCGCAGCAGGGGCTCCTGAGCCTCCTCTTCCATCACCGCGTCCACGGTGCTGCCCACCACATCCTCCAGCGTGATGGGGTGGGGAGAGGGCGGCAGATCCTGCCGCAGCTCCTCCAGCAGGTCCTCCGGCTGGGCGGGCGGCTTTTGGGGCGGAGCTGTTTTTTCCGTCACCTGGGGGGCGGGACGCGGCCGCGCCTCCGTTTGCAGAGGCGGCTTCTTCGCGCCGCCCTCCGCCGGAGGGGCGGCCGGCTCCGTCTCCCGGCGGGCCTCCTGCTCCACGGCCTCCATAAGCCGCTGCTCCCGGCCTGCGCCGTATTCCGCCAGGATCTCCTCCAGGGAGAAGTCCTCCTCCAACGCCGGGACATCCGTGCCCCCGGTCAGACCGCTATCAAACTCTCTCTCGTCTTTGGAAGCCATGCTGCCCCTTTCCTCTCCGCTGTGTCCCCGGCCCTTCAGGCCATCCGCTGGCGCACCGCCTCATACAGCAGGATCGCCGCGGCGGCAGAGGCATTCAGGGAATTCAGCTTCCCCCGCATGGGGATACTCACCAAAAAGTCGCAGTTCTCGGCGGCCAGACGGGTCATGCCGTCCCCCTCGCTGCCGATGACAATGGCGGCGGGTCCCTTCAGATCCGCGTCGTACAGGGCCGTGGTGCCGTCCGCCGCCGTGCCGAAGACCCACACCCCCTGTTTTTTCAGATCCTTCAGCAGAGCGGGGATGTTGGGCACCCGGGCCACCGGCACGTGGGCCACCGCTCCGGCGGAGGTCTTGGCCACCACGG
>OGEN01002011.1_pt1 | contig 10938 bp, 8 predicted proteins | sample 1570671 | NCBI WGS metagenome assembly OGEN01 (sample SAMEA2582128, study PRJEB24529) | metagenome | biome: Human gut stool | place: China | collected 2011
GGTGGGACGACGAAATCGAATTCTAACGAATGACCGATTTCTGTCCCACTCTCTTTTCTATTTTCTATTGGTTCTGAGGAGATGGAGCATCTGGCGTGCTTGCTTCTGTTACAGCTGCGCTTGCAGGCTCTGTTTCTGTCTCAGTTGTGGCAGGCTTGCTTCCTTCTGAAGCTGCTGCTTCTTTTTCCACCGGAGTTTCTGTAGCGACAGGCGTTTCAGCTGTGGTAGCTGGTTTGCCCTCTTCGCTTGCAGATGGGGCTGCAGCTAATTCTGCCTGGAAAGCTTGGATGGCCTGTAGTAAGGCTGCTTTATCACTCTTTGGATTAGCCAATTGGTCAAAGAGAGCTTCCAAGCGATCAAACACAGCATCACTAGCTCCCTTGTCCTGCAATTGTTGGTGCAAGGCCATCAACTGGTTATAGAGCTGTTGATAAAGAGCGACATCCCCAATTTGAGGCTCTTCCGTTTGCTTTTGTTTTTGCTTTTCAATGGTATCACTGATTTCGCGTAGAAGTGCTTCCCCACTTGAAATAGCCTTGTCTGGATTAGCTTCTTTTCCAAGTTGAGCCAAGCCTGCTTCAAGTGCAGTTCGTTTGCCTTGGTCTTCGACTTGTGGCAAGAGCGACTGAATTTGCTCTAAGAGAGCTGTCAATATCTTGTTCTGTTGACGAGCTTCTGTTGCCTTATCCAACTCTCCATACAAGCCTTTGAGGAAATCATAAACCGCTACGTTGTAGGATGGGGTTTGACTTCCTTTTTGATCCAAAACTGTTTTTTCAATAGGATAGGTTTGGCCTTTTTCTTGGGAGAAGAGCTGGTCAATAGCTTGCTTGGTTTGGTAGAGTTCCATAAAGTGAGACTTGGAATCCCAGGCTTCTTCAAAGGCTTGAGCTCGGTAGAGCTTCAAGGCTAGATCTGCTGCCTTAGTGCGGAGTTCTGGTGTCAAGCGCGCATCGCTCAAGCTTTGGTAGAAATACTTGAGGTAGTCGACAGATGTCACACCCGTCCGATCTTGCATCTCCTGAACAGCTTCTAATAGCTTCCCTTCCTGCTCTATACGCTTGCTGTCCTTGGCAGCATAGGCTTCCTGCAGTTGAGAGACCAACTTTTCCTTCTTCAATTGGAAGGCTTCTGTGTCTAGCAAACGCACTTGTTCCAGCAATTCTTGGTAACGACGATCCAAGGCTGTCTCTTCTTTTGGTTTGACCGCTTGGGTCGCATGAATGTACTGCTCATCAACCTGTTTGAGACTGGCTAGATAGCCCTCTGTTGAGTTACTTGGGAAACTCTTGACATTTTCCAAGAAGTGGCCCAAGATCAGCTCAATCCGTCTTTGTTGCAATGGATCAGAAGCATAGAGGCTGCGGCTTTCTGCTAAGAGCTGGTTGACCTTGTCCTCAACTGCTTTTTTGTCCAAGTCTCCTTTTTTATAAGGCGATTGGATGGTTGGAAGACGGTGGGCTAAGTAGTCTGCTAGCCCTGCTGAGCGGACCTTGATGTAGTGGTTATGATCGCCATGCGGGATGACAAACTGACCATTTTCAATCTGGAGGCTATAAGGAGAAATCCCCGAACGAAGCGCTGTTGCATAGAGTTCATTGATAAAGTCTAGTTCAGGATTACCAGTCTCAAGTGGGATCTGGACATGTTCCTTACGAACGGCATAAGGATGGATGTGGGTCGGATCGTATTCTTGGTCTGGATTGTTAAAGACAAAGAAACCATTGGAAATCTTAATGGCCTCGCGAGGGACACCGTAGGTCTTACTGATGTACTGGATCTTTTCCTCATCTGAGGCATCACGAGAATAGGTCGCAACATCATCTGTCAGTGGCTGACCCTTGTCCTCTTCTTTCTTGCCAGCTAGAGTTGCCTCTGCTGCTGCAATCTCTTGAGGAGAAAGGTCCTTTTTATAGAAATAATGGGCATGGTTGCCATGAGCGACCATATAGCCTTCCTCGTCCTTGCTGATGACCTTGTCTGCGTGGAAGCCGTGATCGTGTTTCTCTTTGTGATCGTGACTGTCGCCATGCTCATGATCAGGGTCAACTGGTCTTGTGCTTGGATTTGAAGGCCGATTTGGACTTATTTCAGCAGGTGTAGTAGCACCTTGGGCCCGAAGCAATTGGAATTGCCGCGCCAACTCACGCTCTAAAGGAGATAGGGAGCTGTATGGGATAAAGTGGAAATGATCCCCATGAGGGTAGACAATCCCCTGATCGGTCCACTTGGTAATCTTACTTGGATCAAAGACAGAACCATCAGACTCCACATGACGAGAAGACAACGGGGCTTTCTGCAATTCTTCGATTAAGTTGCTCAGGCTTGGACTCGGTTTAGAGGCAGCCGGTTTAGACGTCGCTGGTGTCGTCTGTGTATTGGTTGGACTGGCTGACGGCTGGTTGCTCGCTGGCTTCCCAAGGCTTGGAGAGGCTTGATCCGGAGTTCCTTGTTCTGTACTTGCTCCAGCTAGGTGTGAGTTCCCAGCCTGATGGCCGGCTTGACCCCCTAAGACGGAGAGGGCTGCTGCTAACTCTCCAGCAGATAAGGCACTCTTTGGAATATAATGGAAATGGCCGCCATGGGGCACAATAAAGCCGTCCCCTGTATCTGAAATGACATCTCCAGGGCTAAAGACATAACCATCGTCCGTACGGTAGCCACCACCTGTATGGTTCTTAGCCGTCAGCATCTCAAGAGTCTTACCTTCCTTCAGCGCTTGACTCGGTTGACGGAAGTCACGGGTTTTGCCTGCCTTGTGCGAGGAGCTCGCCTGTACCGATCCTGTTTCCCCTTCTTCTTTAGCGCCACCTTTTTGTTGCTGAGCGATCTCTTCGATAGAACGAACATTGACCGTGTGCTTGGCATCCTTTAAGTAGAGATAGTATTTCCCAGCGCGTTTAATAATATAGCCATCCTTGACCTTGCTCACAATATCCGATTCTTGCAGCTGATAAGTTGGATCCCGCAAAATCAACTCTTCACTAAAGATGGCATCAAATGGAACCTTGCCGCTGTAGTAATGAAAATGATCCCCATGAGAAGTGACAAAGCCTTCATCTGTAATCTTGATGACAATCTGCTCCGCCTGGGTCTTTTCCTTGGCATTGACCGCTTCGATGCTGTCTTCCTTTTTGCTGGTGTCAGTCGATGACGCTTTCTTTTCTGCCTGCAGGTACTGAATCTGATTCTTTTTCTCTTCCTTGACTTGTGGTTGCTGACTGAGAGCATAGGCACAGAGTCCTAGCCCCAAGGTCGCTACAATTCCAATCGTTCCCTTTTTCTTCATTCTTGATTTACTCCTCTAATTCCTTGGCTAAAGTCGCCATATTTTCTTCTAAATTTTCTAATAGATCCTTATCATTTTTCGGATCAGCTTCCAGTGGATCCAAGACCTTGACACGCGCCCCTGTTGCCTTGGCAATACTATCTGCCACTTTTGACGACGTGTGCTTTTCCACAAAGATCGTTTTTACCTTGTAGTCTTTGACAAACTGCTGGATCTCGGCCAATTGCCGAGCGGTCGGTTCTTGCTCTGGAGAAATCCCTGCAATCCCTAACTGCTTGAGACCAAAGCGTTTGGCCAGATAAGAAAAGGCCGTATGCTGGGTCACAAAAGTCTTTTGCTTGGCCTTGTCAAAGAGAGGCTGGTAGTGAGCTACTAGTTCCTCACAGCGCTTTTCAAGCTTTTGAGCATTGGCCTGATAGAGCTCCTTGTTCTTTGGATCGATCTTTCCCAAGCGTTGGGCGATGATCTTTCCTTCCTCTGCGATTTTTACAGGATCCAACCAGGTATGCGGATCATACAAGTACTTGGCTTCTTTTCCCCGACCAGCCTCAACATCCTCTAATCCAGCCACCTTATCAAGGGTCATTCCTTGGCTGCCTTCGATCACTCGCAATTTGGAACCTTGTAGGTTAGGATCTAAGCGACCGGCCCAAGATTCCAGGGTCTGAGAATGATAGACAAATACATCCGCATCATAAATCTGGGCCACTTCCTTGGTTGAGGGTTCATAATCATGGATCCCTGCACCTGACTGAACCATCCAGATGTCATTTTGATCGCCAGAGATTTCCTTGACCAGGGCATAGATAGGATAAAAACTCGTGACAATTTTAAGACCTTTTTTAGAAGGGGGCTTTGCATTTCCTTGACTTCCACAAGATGCAAGCAGAAAGAAACTGAGGAACAAGAGTCCCAGAACCTTCATTTTTCTCCTAATCATTCTTCACCTCTTTTTCATTTTCGTTAACTAGTTTATTAATCAGTTAATTAACTAGTTAATAATACTGCTAATGATTTGCTTTGTCAAGCTTTTTTTACATTTTTTTCCTTTTAATGCTAGAAACTAACCGTTTCCTAGACCCCACGAGCCTTCCTTGCAGTAAAAAAAAGCTTGAGACAAACCTGTCTCAAACTTTTTATTAACGGTAGAAATATTGATCAGCTGGGTAGTTACCTGCAGATTGAGTGACCACTAGACGTGGCTTGCTGGTATCAGACTGGTCTCCATCTGGATTTTGGAAACCGATTTTCAGAAGTCCAATCGCAGCACCAGTCTCACCCATCTTCATCTCAACATAAGGGATCTTGCTCTTCTTATCCGAGTCTGCAACAGCCTTGAGGCTGCCTTGGCCCTTGACTTTTCCGTCTGCTTGGATGACGATTTCAGCCCCCTTGCCATTGCGCCAGGTTCCAGCTAAGCTTGAGAAGTCGCCTCCGTTAATGGCCGCAATATCCAAGTCTTTCTCTTTTTTCGGTTGCGGGTAGGCTTTCCACCACTCTAGATGGTAATCACGGTAGGCCACGTCCCCAAAGAGAATCCGACGTTCTTGGGAAGCTACTCCATCAGGACCTGTCACACCCGCTGGGATCAAGTACAAGGTTTGCTCTTGCCCTTGGATCGCAGTCGCATTTGCCCCAGTGAAATAAACTTCATAATAGCCTTTTCGCTTCTTGGGCTCTTTTTCTTTATTGAACAAGTAACTTGCCCGAGTGCCTCCACTCCAGAAAGTCCAGCCGGTCTCCCCATTTACAATGCTTGGAAAGGCGTTGGTCTTGTTTTGGTAATATTCTTCTGGAGTATAGCCATAAAGTTTAAAACCGGAATCTGCGATTTCCTTTTCATAGGTATCATTGGAATAAGCACCTTCAAACGGTGAGAGATTGCCATCAAGGACGACATCATTTGGATCTGTCGATTTGAAAAAATCCTCCCGATTGGCAAAGACCATCTCGTGGTCAGGATTTTTATCAGACATGGTGACCGTGATCAAAGGCTTCTTATCTGTCTTGTATTTGAAGACACGAACAGTGACTATAAAGTCTGTATTGCCATCGGACTTTTTCATCTTGCCTGTCGAAACTTTATTAGACCCTTCGACCTTCCAATCCGTGCTAAATTCAGCGGATACCTTGCCGTCAGCCGTTTGGTAATCGATCTTCCAGGCCTTGCCTTTTTTCTCGATTTTGGCTTCATCCCGTTCATTAGAGACATAGTCACCACTCAAGTCAATGGCTTTTTCCTTTGGCTTAGTGACCTTCTTGCTGGTCTGCTTAAATTCCTTTTGATGGTCTGGTTGGATGTTGGAACTAGAGTAGAGATAGACTCCACCGATCAGAACAACTGCTCCGACCAGCCCCAGAATCGGTACCAGGTATTTTTTCTTCCACTTAAGATTCATTTTACTACCTCCATGGAATAAGATCTTTACACTAGTATACCCTAAATCGAAAGTATAGTAAAATTCCCCTCTATGTAGTGGTTTTCCAGGTTTGAACTGACTAGTTTTAGTAGAGAATACCTGTTTTTCAAAAACAATATTTTGTTTATCATTATTTTTTTATCGTTTTTCGATACTTTTTCATTGACTATTTTTTTATAAGGAGTATACTATAAGTGAAAAATAAATAAACTTCAAGGAGGCTTGCGATGAAAAACTCAAAAACCTTAAAAAATGTCATTGAAGTCTTGACGGCTTTCATTTACTTCTGCGGCTTTATGACTGTAGCTGCATTAGTCGTCCATCTGCTTTCCCGCATGGGCCTTTTCAAAGATCTCATTCAATCAGGTCGCTTGTCCTTTGATGCGAATGGCATCCAGCTCTTTCCCCAACATCCACAACCTCTCTGGCAGCTGCTCTTCCCACTAGCCTCAAGCGCTATCTATATTTACCTTCTCCTCACCATTCGCAGCTTCCTCCAAAATCTCTACCAAGAAAAGATCTTTTCTCACTCCAACATTAATCTTTGCAACCGAGCTTGGAAGATTCTCTTGGTCTTGTCCTTTATGTCCGGCACACTTGAAACCAGTGGAAATGCTTATCTCCTTCCCTTCACTTTCCAATTTACCTTTAACACAGGGCTTCTCCTTGCCGTTCCAATCGTCTGGGTCTCTGGCAAGATTTTAGAGAGAGGGATTGAGATCGCTGAAGAAAATGAGCTAACCATTTAAGGAGGGTGCCATGATTATCGTCAATCTAGATGTCATGCTGGCCAAGCGAAAAATGAAATCCAACGAGCTAGCCGACAAAATCGGCATCACCACAGCTAACCTCTCCATCCTCAAAACCGGCAAGGCCAAAGCTATCCGCTTCACCACCCTTGAAGCTATCTGCAAAGAACTCGACTGCCAGCCAGGAGATATCCTAGAATACCGGCCGGATGAATAGGACATATATTTAAAAATATAATTGGAGACCTTCCTTAGGTGAGGACGGACGGTAGCGAATCCCTTTGGGATTCCATACCTAAGATTTGAGCCTACTGTCTCAAATCTCCCGAAAGTCTGAAATGATACCGTTTCAGACTCTTTTCTCACTGCGGAAGTCTCCATTAATATTCATTACTAATAGGACTCAAATACCATCCTTGTAAAACTCAATGATGGGAACTATATCGTCACAACAAAAGCCCTCCCTTCCAGGAGAGCTTTTTCTTTGTCTATCATTTAGCCGATGATGCTACCATTTGGTACAGATGGATCAACCGTTAAGACTGTTAATTGATCCCCGTGTTCTGCAGAAAGAATCATGCCTTGGCTGACATATTTCTTCATCATCTTACGTGGTTTGAGGTTGGCCACGATTTGGAGCTTCTTGCCGACCAATTCTTGTTCATTTGGATAGAATTTCGCGATTCCTGAGAGGATTTGACGATCTTCACCGTCACCAGCGTCAAGACGGAAGCGAAGCAATTTGTCTGATCCTTCGACGCGTTCCACTTCTTTGACTTCTGCTACACGGATTTCAACCTTGTCAAAGTCTTCAAATTTGATCTCGTCTTTTTCAGACTTGAGTTCCACTTCTTCTGGAATCCATTCTTTTTCTTGTGGTTTGCCTGCAGTCATTTGAGATTGGATGTAGGCAATTTCTTCTTCCATGTCAAGACGTGGGAAGATTGGAGTTCCTTTGGCAACCACTGTGACATTTTCAGGGAAACCTGCTAAGGTCAAGTTTTCAAGATCGAAGTCCAAGCCCAAGCCAAGTTGTTCCATGATAGCATTTGAGGTGTTCATCATGAATGGTTGGATCAAGTGAGCCACGACACGAAGGCTAGCTGCCAAGTGAGCCATGACCGCTGCCAATTGTTCCTTGTCACCATCTTCTTTAGCGAGGACCCAAGGAGCAGTCTCATCGATGTACTTGTTGGTACGAGAGATGATGTTCCATACGGCTTCCAGAGCGCGTGGGTAATCAACCGCATTCATTTGCTTGTGGTACTCTGCAATACTTTCTTCGACCACCTTAGCCAAATCTGCATCAAATGCAGTGACATTTTCGACATAAGTCGGAACTTGACCACCAAAGTATTTATTGATCATGGCCACCGTCCGGTTGAGGAGGTTTCCAAGGTCATTGGCCAATTCATAGTTGATGCGAGCCACATAGTCTTCTGGTGTGAAAGTCCCATCTGAACCAACTGGCAAACTGCGCATGAGGTAGTAACGAAGTGGATCCAAGCCGAAGCGTTCCACCAACATTTCTGGGTAGATGACATTCCCTTTAGACTTCGACATCTTGCCGTCTTTCATGACAAACCAACCATGGGCAATCAAACGTTCTGGCAATTTGATATCCAACATCATGAGAAGGATCGGCCAGTAGATAGAGTGGAAACGAAGGATGTCTTTTCCAACCATGTGGAAGACGGTTCCGTTCCAGAATTTGTCAAAGTTTTCATGATCATCTTGACCGTAACCAAGAGCGGTCACATAGTTAAGAAGGGCATCGATCCATACATAGACCACGTGTTTTGGATTAGATGGAACTGGAACTCCCCAGGTAAAGGTGGTCCGAGATACCGCCAAGTCTTCCAAACCTGGCTCGATGAAGTTTTTCAACATTTCATTGAGACGGCCATCTGGCGTGATGAAATCAGGTTGGGATTTGAAAAATTCAACCAAGCGGTCTTGGTATTTGCTGAGGCGAAGGAAGTAAGATTCTTCGGAAACCCATTCTACTTCGTGGCCTGATGGGGCTACCCCACCGATGACCTTGCCATTCTCATCACGGTAAACCTCAGCCAATTGGCTTTCTGTAAAGAACTCTTCATCAGAGACTGAGTACCAGCCAGAGTATTCACCCAGGTAGATGTCATCTTGCGCAAGCAAGCGTTCAAAAACCTGAGCCACTACTTTTTCATGGTAATCGTCTGTCGTACGGATGAATTTATCGTATGAGATATCGAGTAATTGCCAGAGTTCTTTCACTCCAACGGCCATCCCATCTACATAAGCTTGTGGCGTAATCCCAGCTTCTTCTGCTTTTTGCTGGATCTTTTGACCATGCTCATCGAGACCAGTCAGGTAGAAGACATCGTAGTTCATCATGCGTTTGTAACGCGCCAAGACGTCACAGGCAATCGTTGTATAAGCTGAACCAATATGCAATTTACCAGATGGGTAATAGATAGGGGTTGTGATGTAGAATGATTTTGTCATTTTCTTTTCCTTTCAAGGCTAATGAAACCTTATGTAATAACACTTCATTATATCATTTTTAGGAGTCCCTGAAAACCAAAAACCAGCTAGGATCTAAGGAAGGCAAGCAAAAAAGCTGACCGAAGTCAGCTTTTTGTATGGATAACAAATCCCGTTATAATTGCCTCGCTTTTGCGTTTTCAGGCTCGGGATAAAAATATCCACTGGATAAGCCTCGCTTTGGCATTTCTAGGCTCGGGATAAAAATATCCACTGGATATTTTTATTTTCCAAGATAGTATTCTTTTACAACGTTCAATTTTTCGTCAAATTCGAATACCAATGGTGGGAAGTTAGGGATTTCCACATCCATGATTTCGTCGTCTGACAATTGTTTGATGTGTTTTACAAGGGCACGGATTGAGTTACCGTGTGCTCCTACGAATACGTTTTTACCGTCTTTAAGAGCTGGAGCGATTTTATCTTCCCAGAATGGAAGGGCACGTTCCAAAGTAACTTTCAAGTTTTCAGCATCTGGAATCACTGAATCGTCAAGTGAAGCGTAACGACGGTCAGTGTGTGCTGAGTGTTCATCATCACGGTCCATTGCAGGAGGCAATACATCGTAAGAACGACGCCAGATGTGAACTTGTTCATCACCAAATTGTTCAGCAGCTTCTGCTTTATTTTTACCAGTCAAACCACCGTAGTGACGTTCGTTCAAACGCCATGATTTTTCAACTGGAACCCACAATTGGTCAGAAGCTTCAAGAGCCAAGTTAGTAGTTTTGATCGCACGTTTCAATACTGAAGTGTAAGCTTGGTCAAATTCGATACCAGCTTCTTTGATCAATTTACCAGCGTCGATCGCTTGTTGTGTACCTTTTTCAGACAAATCAACATCAGCCCAACCAGTGAAAAGGTTAGCTTTGTTCCATTCAGACTCACCGTGGCGAGCAAAAACCAATTTTACCATTAGATGGATCTCCTTTTTATTCTCCGAGGTTTCCCCCGTTTATCTATTTTATTCTACTAGATTTTCAGTAAAAAATCTAGTGGCGACCATAGAAAAGTGCAATTTCTCACAAAAAAGAGCCTGACGGCTCTAATGGAATGTCTTTATCATTGTTTTTGACAGTCTGGGCAAATACCATAGACCGTCATCTGGGTCTTGGTGATCTGGTAACCACTTTGACTCGTTGCTTCTTCGCGAAGATCTGGTACTTCGATGTCCACATCTGCGATACGGCCACATTTTTCACACACCACATTCAAATGGTCATGCCCCATGAAATCAAAATAGGTCGTGGTATCATTGCGAACCTTAATCTCAGAAACGACACCCTCATCAATCAAAACCTTGATATTGTTGTAGACAGTTGCTAAACTCATGCTTGGAAACTGAGGCAATAAATCGCGATAGATCTTCTCAGCGCTTGGATGTTCATGACTCGCCACTAAATAGGAAAGAACTGCTCTGCGGGTATCAGTAATCCGAATGCCCTTGGCACGCAAATTTTGCAAGACTTCTTCCACGCGCTCTTCTTCATGACGATGCAATGCGTTCACTATGTTTCCCCCTTTCCAATATGATTTAATCGATTCGTTACCCCTATTATAGCATGTTTCAAAATAAATCACTATTTAGAATGCTTTTAATTAAAAAAAATGTCCGGGGGACATTTTTTTCACGAGCCTGAAAACGGAGAAGCAAGTTCATGTCCAGCGGACATTGATTCACGTGTCTATATACGACTTTTTATCTCAAAAATAAAACTAATTAATTAGTTTTAAATTTTTTAAGAGAACCGAGGAATAATGAACCACCAATCAATACGATGATACCACCAATCCATCCTAAGAATGGGATAATCGCAACAGATCCACCTACAATCAGTAGCACTGAAGGAGCAACACCTACTCGCTCATCACCTTTGTAATAAACAATTGGAATAATTCCCAATACTAGATTTGCAATTTTCAAAGCATTTAATAAAAGAATTGATCCAGCAGT
>OGEN01002019.1_pt1 | contig 10907 bp, 16 predicted proteins | sample 1570671 | NCBI WGS metagenome assembly OGEN01 (sample SAMEA2582128, study PRJEB24529) | metagenome | biome: Human gut stool | place: China | collected 2011
TCGGACGAGCGTAAGTACTTTCAGATGACGCTTGATGAATACATAGAAAAAGGCCGGGAGATGGGCGTAAACGGCAAATGGCTGAAGGAGCTTGAAAACGCCTCAACGGTATATCGGATTGACAGGTTAAAAACAATTCAAATGCAGATGCAGAACGAGGTCGAACAGCTTACAGCCATGATAAGCGAGGGAGCACAAAAGACGTTCAGCGACGTATATAAGGACAGCTATTATAAAAGCCTGTATGAGGCACAGAAGGCACTGGGAGAGGGTACGGCATTTGCAAAGCTCGACAGGAATAAAATAAACAAGGTTCTTTCAGAGCCCTGGGCTGCCGACGGCTCTAATTTTTCCAAGAGACTGTGGAATGAAAACAGGCCCGAACTCGTAAACCAGCTCAATACCAAGTTTACACAGGGGATTATAAGGGGAGAAGCGCCGGAGGCTATTATAAAGGCGATAACCAAGTCAATGAATGCCTCCTATAATGCGGTAAGCCGTGTTGTTATAACTGAATCGGCTTACTTTGCTGGAGGGGCAGACTTGATACATATAAGCAGCTGGGCGTCAATCGTTATCAGTTCCTCGTTTCCATTGACGAGCGTACATGCGATACCTGCGGGCCGCTGGACGGCAAGGACTTTGCTGTGACAGATGAACAGGTAGGAATAAACTATCCTCCGATTCATCCACGGTGCCGCTGCACAACAATACCTTTCTTTAATGACGAATTTACAGAAGGTGAAATGAGGGCATCTAGAGGGATGGGCGGCAAAACATATCAGATTCCGGCAGATATGACATATGGTGAGTGGAAAGAGAAATATGCTGATATTACAAAATAGAAATAGATAAGGATTAACCGCTTAACATATGTTTAGCGGTTTTTTAATTGGGGAAGGAGGTACAGCATGAAGGCGTCATACCGATAGAAAGGAATGGTGGTCCTCTTTATCTCGTCTTTGGACAACAGACGTTAAACAGGTACCGTAAGGACGTGCGGACGCCGTCAGGCGGCTTTGCATAGCAAAGTACTGACTACGTCTTATTTTTATGGGCGGAACCCCGAAAAACTATCAAGGCGGGCAGAAAGAACTGTGATAACAAACTGAAAGTCGAAAGGAGTAAAAGAAAGTGACAAGAGAACAGGTAAAATCAATATTTCCCGATGTTACAGATGAACAGCTTACAAAAATTTTAGACTTGAATACATCTGACATAGGAAAGGCTAAGGCTGAATATGAGGCTGTAACGGAGGCAAAGAAAGCGCTTGAACAGCAGATTAAGGACAGGGACAGGGATATAGCCGACCTTAAGAAATCAGCAGAAAATAACGCTGATTTAAGCAAAAAATATCAGGAACTACAGGACAAATACACAGCGGATACCGAAGCCTTAAATAAGGCTATGGCTGACAGCAGAAAGAACAGCGCGGTTGATATGGCAATTCTTCAGGCCAAGGGTAAAAATGCCAAAGCAATCAAGGCTTTGCTTGATATGGAGAAAATCACTCTTAAAGAGGACGGCGCATTAGAAGGGCTTAACCTTGAAGAATTAAAGAAATCAGACGGCTATCTTTTTGAAGATGTTAAAAACGGCATAGAAGGAACCGGATTTACACAGGGTGCACAGACTACCGGCTTTGATGATTTAAACAGCCAGGTTGCCGCTGTAATGGGAGTTAAGTAAAAGGAGGAAATTTTAAATGGCAAACACATTGGAATTTGCAAAGATATTTGAAACCAACTTGGATAAGCTGGCAATTCAGACACTTAAAACAGGATTTATGGACGCAAACAGCGGGCAGGTGAAATACAACGGCGGTGATGAGGTTAAAGTCCCTATTTTAAATGTACAGGGGCTCGGAGATTATTCAAGGACTGACGGATATGTTGACGGCAGTGTCGACCTCAAATACCAGACACTTAAAATGACACAGGACAGAGGCAGAAGCTTTAACCTTGACGCTATGGACGTAAACGAGAGTAACTTCATAGCAACCGCTGGCAATGTAATGGGAGAGTTCCAGCGTACTAAGGTAGTGCCTGAAATAGACGCATACCGTATTTCTAAGCTTGCGACTACAGCAATGGCGGTTACAGGAGATACACAGGCCGAATACGGCTATACGGTCGCAAAGGACACAATTATCAGTAAGATTAAAGCAGCTGTCAGACGAATAAGAGAAGCAAGCTACGACGGGGAAATAGATATACTCGCCACATATGACACAATAGGTGCGGTTGAGGAAGCAGCGCTTGGAAAGCTCACAGCCATGACCTTCTCACAGGGAGGCATTAATACACAGGTTCCACAGATTGACGGCTGCCCCCTTATAGCCGTTCCTTCAAACCGTATGTACACAGCTATCTCAATATATGACGGCTCCACAAGCGGCCAGGAAGCAGGGGGATATATTAAAGGAACAAGGGCGCTTGATATAAACTTTATTGCTATAGCAAGGACAACTCCTATAGCGGTTACAAAGCAGGATATAATGAGGATTTTTACACCTGAACAGTATCAAAGGGCAAACGCATGGCATATGGACTACAGGCGCTACCACGATATATGGGTACTTGAAAATAAGAAAAACTCAATCTTCGTAAATATCAAGGATTCCAAGCCATCGGTGTAAGGAGGCATAGGTTATGTACAGACTTATAAAAGAGAACGTGGAAAGGGCAGTTGACAGGGAGGCCGCAAGGGACAGGCTTTTAGCCGAGGGCTACAGACTTATTAAGGAGAAGAAAGCAGCTAAGCCCAAAGAAGGCGGTGGGGACAATGGAGAAAGCGGAGCTGATAAAGACGCTTAAAGCGCTTGTCGGTGAGAAATCCACAGAAAAAGATGCAGTTTATGAGTTCATTGTGGATAAGGCTTGGGAAACAGTATGCAATTACTGCCGCATAGACACTGTACCGGAAAAGCTTAAAAATACTCTCCTTAGTATGTGCGTCGATATGTACAGAATGGAAAGCTATGGCGAGGAACAGCCTGAAGGATTTGTCAAAGGCATTACAGAGGGAGATGTGTCGGTTACCTTTGGAGCCAACTCAAATACGGCTGATAATCCGCCAGCGGCTTTCTTAAAGGATTACGCCTCACAGTTAAACCGCTACAGAAAGGCGGGATGGTGATATGTTCAAACCCGTAAGAAAGTATATAGAAAAGCTGTATGACGCAAAGGCTGATATATATGTTTATGAGAAATATAAGCAGGGGTCTCTTACAAAGTTTAGGGATAAAATACTTTACAAAGACATTTCCTGCCGCCTGTCATACGGTACATCGCCAAATACAGTGCCAAAAGATACGGCGGCTTCCAACAGTCAGGTGATAAAGCTGTTTTTAGCGCCTGAGTATAAAATACCTGCCGGGTGCAAGGTTACAGTTATGAACAAGGGAACTGTTGTTGATTATAAATCCAGCGGCCAGCCCAAGATATACGAAAGCCATCAGGAGATTGAGCTGGAGCTGTTTAAGAGGTGGGCGTAATGGCGAGATGGGGAAAAGCGGATTTTTCGGATTTGAGGAAGCTTCAAAAGAACATTGAGAGATTGCAGGCTGATATGGATAAAATCAATATCGCTTGTGTTAAGGAATTAGCCGCAAGGGTTTTAAGAAGTGCAGCACAAAGAACTCCTGTTGATACAGGAACGCTTAGGTCTGAATGGGCTGTAGACAATGTATGGCGTGAAGGTAACTTCTATAACATAGAAGTCTATAATCCTATGGAATATGCGCCTTATGTTGAATATGGACATAGGCAGGTGGATAGTGCGGGAAAGACAACAGGATGGGTGCAGGGACGTTTTATGCTTAAAATTGCCTGTGAGGATGTCGAACGCCTTGCTCCTAAAATAGTTGAAAAGCGTATTCAGAAGGAACTGGAGGGATTATTTAAATGACAGTTTATATAAAAGATGGTATATCAGATAAACTTGCAATTAATTTTCCCGATATATCAATATTTGATGAGGCAATACAACAGGGCTTAATCGAGCCTTGTTTTTTTATCTCTCTTGTAAGCATAAGTACAAAACCGGATATGAATAACCGTTATCAGCGAAATTATTTAATGAATATAAAGTATTTTCCTTCTGATACTGAAAACGGCAATCAGGAGATGGAGGGGGTTGAAGAACTGTTATATCAAATATTGGAGTATATAACTGTTGATGGAGACTTAGTCAGAGGGTTTGATATGAGCGCTGAAAAGGTGGACGGAGTGCTTGTATTTACCGTTCGTTATCCTGTAAGGGTCTATATGCCACGGGATAAACCTATTATGAAAGAGGTGAAAATAAATGCCTAAAACAAAAGCAACAGAGAAAGTTAAATCAAGATTTACTAAAGAACAGCTTGTAAAAGCAAAAAGGTATAGAGAAAACAGAGATATATTAAATGTATTATTGTCTGACGGATGTTTCTATACTTTTGATGAAGTTGACACAATAATAATTAATTTTAAAGAAAGAGAGGTATAAATATGCTTGGAGGAGGAACATTTTTAGTTCAAAATAAGGTGCTTCCCGGTTCGTACATCAATTTTGTTTCTGTATCGAGGGCAAGCGCTAAATTGTCGGAAAGGGGATTTGTATGTCTGCCGTATGAATTAGGTTGGGGCCCTGAAAACAAGATGATAACAGTTGAAAACAGCGATTTTCAGAAAAATTGCATGTCTATATTTGGTTATGACTATGCAAGCGATGAAATGAAACCATTCAGAGATTTGTTTATAAATACCAAAACAGCCTATTGCTATCGTTTAGTCAATAATGGTACAAAAGCAACAAATACATATGCAACAGCTAAACATTCAGGAGTAAGGGGCAATGATATTAAAATTGTTATTGAGACAAATACTGAAGATGAAAGCAAATACGATGTAAAGACACTTTTGGGCTCATATCAGATTGATATTCAGACAGTTGCTAATGCTACAGGACTTATTGACAATGAGTTCGTATCTTTTAAAAAGGATGCAGATTTAACTGCTACGGCAGGCACACCGTTAACGGGAGGAAATAATGGGGAGGCAGTGACAGGAAACCAATATCAATCATTTCTCGCTGCAGCGGAGTCGTATTCATTTAATACTCTTGTATGTCCTTCTAAAGAAGAAGTAATAAAAGGACTCTTTATTTCATTTACAAAGCGATTGAGAGATGAAACCGGGGTTAAATTCCAGTGTGTCGTATATAATGCAGTCAAGCCGGACTATGAAGGAATAATTAATGTCAAGAACTCAGTCAATGGCACAAACGAAGCAGCTCTTGTTTATTGGATTGCGGGCGCTGAAGCGGGGTGTGATGTTAACAAATCGGTTACTAACACTCTTTACAACGGAGAATATACTGTCAGTGCTGACTATACCCAGACTCAACTTGAAACAGCAATTGAGGATGGATATTTAGTGCTTCATAGCGTAAACGGGGAAATAAGAATATTAAGAGATATAAATAGCTTTGTCTCATTTACCGATAATAAGAATGAGGATTTTTCCAGCAATCAGGTAATCAGGGTTCTTGACCAAATAGGAAACGATATAGCAGTATTATTTAATACTAAATATCTTGGAAAGGTACCTAACGATGACGCAGGAAGGCTCAGTCTTTGGAATGACATCGTGACCTATAATAAGCAGTTAGAACAGCTCAGAGCCATTGAAAATTTCGACCCTGCGGAACTGGCAGTCGAAAAGGGGGACAGCAAAAACGCTGTTGTAGTTACTAACCCTGTTACACCTGTAATGGCAATGGAAAAGCTGTATATGACAGTATATGTGAGCTAAGGAGGAATGAAAATGGCAAATCAGATGAAAGCAAAGGACTCAGTCAGCGGCTCTCTGGCCGAGTGTTATATAACGATAAACGGAGACAGATATAATTTTATGCAGCTATATAATTTTGAAGCTACATTTGATGTTAACGTCTCAGAGATACCGATTTTAGGACGAACTATGAGGGGACATAAAGCTACGTACTGTTCTGGAAGCTGGAGCGGAACAGCTCACTATAATCAGTCTATTTTCAGAAAGGTTTGGCTTGAATATAAAAGAACCGGAGATATGCCGTATTTTGATATACAGGTTACTAACGAAGACCCTACTTCTTCTATAGGCAGACAGACTATTATTTTGAAGGAATGTCTCTCCGAGGGAGGGCCGCTTGCTAAATATGATGCTGACGCCGAATACCTTGATGAAGAATTAAGTGGTACATTTGACGATTGGGAAATGCCGGAGACATTTAAAGTTTTGGAAGGAATGCAGTAAATTTTAGAAATATATTCCACCTCAGGAATATTTATTGTATAATTAAATTAAATAAAATATGGGGGTGGACTATATGAAGAAATCTTTACTGTCTGTGTTCAAAACGTTTTCATTTATAATAGGTGTCTTAGGTCTTTTAATAGCTGTGTATGGTTTTGTTTTTAGCACGACTGAGATGTCTAAAATGATGATGTCATTATATTTCGGTGTTCCTGGCATTTTATTTATAATTCTCTCTATATATCTCAGGAAAAAATATAAACGGGACTATCCCAAATCACAGGAACAGATTGAGGCCGAACAACGTGCTAAGGACGTTGGCTTAGAAATCGAGAAAAGACAAAAGGCTGAAAAAAAGGAAGCCAGACAGAAGAAGATAGCTGAGGCAAAGGAGAGAAGAGAAATTCAAAAACGCCTTGAGGAAGAAAAAAAAGCAGCCGAAGAAAGGGCGAAACAAGAAAAGATAGAAGAAAATCTTAAAAAAGAAAAAGAAATAAAAAATACTCTTTACAATATGAAGCATGTATCAGGGCTCCCTCTTTCAGAAGGTTCCATATGCAGTATACTGTATAGCGATGACCAATTGATAATTACCGGTGGAGGAAATAATTTTCACTTATCAATCCAAAAAATTACGGATATATGCATAAAGACTGATACTGAATTACAAAAGTCATATGTTAGCAGCGTAGGGGGAGCTGTTGGCGGGGCTGTGCTGTTTGGTACATTAGGAGCGATGATTGGCGGAAGAGCTAAGGAAAAAACTATAACAACTATAACAAACTATCTTATAATTACTTACATAAGAGATAATGATATTGATTATATAGGTTTTGAAATTGAAGGAAACCTAGATAAAGTAAGGGAATGGATAGAAAGAGTCGATTCCAAGCATGAGTTAGAGGGAAAAGACATTGTTTTATAATTCAATTGACCAAAAGCACTTATCAAATGATAGGTGCTTTTTTAATTAAAAAGGAGGAATATTATGAATTTAAAAAGCTTTTTAAATCCTGTACAGGTAAATGAATGTAAAGTGGTAATAAGCGACAGGTTTATTGATGATAATGGCAGCCCTGAGAAATGGACAATATCACCCATAACAAGTAGTGAAGACGCCAGTCTTAGAAAGGATTGTACAAGAAAAGTTCCCGTTGTTGGGAAAAAAGGCGTTTATATCCCGGAGCTTGATACTGAAATGTATTTTAAAAGGCTTATAACAGCATGTGTAAAGGAACCTAACTTAAACCTTAAAGAACTACAGGATGGATACAGCGTTATGTCTGCTGAAGAACTGATTGGCAAAATGCTCATGCCGGGTGAATACTCAGAACTCCAAACAAAAGTTCTTGAAATTAATGGCTTTAAAAATGACATAGAACTAATGGATGAAGCAAAAAACTTCTAAAGGAAGGTGATATGGAAGCTATATATGCGTACTACGCATTGCATAAGCTCCATATAATGCCTTCCTATTTTTGTGCAATGCCTAAGAGGGAACAGTTATTTGTGATTGCCTGCATAGACAAAAAAATTGAAGACGACGATAAAAAGCAAAAAGAATTAAAACGAAAGCAAAAGAAACGGAGGTGAGGTTATGGCGGCAAGTGTTAAGGCATCTATACAACTATATAACGGGATGTCACCTGCTCTAAAGTCTATGCAGCAGGCACTTAATCTTACTATATCATCGTTTGAAAGACTCCAAAGCGTATCAAATGACCCTGTTAACCTGTCAGCTATTTCGGCTGCCAAAAACGAATTGGCAAACGTAGCAGTCGCGGTTAATAAGGTTGAGCAGGAATTTAAAGAAGCGGCTCAGGAGAGCCAAAAACTTAAGGGTTCTGTCAGCGGGATAAAGGGTCTGTTAGGAGGCATAGGTATTGCCGCAGTATTAAAAGGTGCAATAAATTTATCTGATACATGGACATCAACAACCGCTAGGCTTGACCTTATGAATGACGGGCTCCAGACAACACAGCAACTTACAGATAAAATATACGCATCAGCTCAACGTGCGAGAGCCGGATATCAAGATACAGCGGCAGCAGTATCAAAACTAGGTATATTAGCAAAAGGTGCATTTACATCAAACGATGAAATTATAGCTTTTACTGAATTGATGAACAAAAACTTTAAAATTGGAGGGGCTTCAATACAAGAGCAAAGTTCAGCCATGTATCAGTTAACCCAACCGATGGCTTCGCGGCGTTTGCAAGGTGATGAATACCGCTCTATTATTGAGAATGCTCCTTTGCTGGCCAGTGCTATAGAGGACTACATGGTAAATGTTCAGAAAGCAAAAGGAACTATGAAGGACTGGGCATCAGAAGGAAGACTTACCTCTGATGTAATAAAGGCTGCTTTGTTTTCATCCGCGGATTTAATAGAGGAGCGCTTCGCTCAAATGCCTAGAACGTGGGCAGACGTATGGACATCATTTAAAAATAGTGCGCTTATTGCGCTACAGCCTGTGCTGGAATTTATAAATTTTCTAGCTAATAATTGGGAAACATTAGAACCGTTTGCCGCTGGATTGCTAGCTGTGGCTGTAGCATATGGAGTAATGACTGTTGCAACAAGGTTGGCTAATGCTGCTTTACTGGAAAACCCTCTTACATGGATAGCGGTGCTCATATTTGCTGTTGTTTCGGCGATTTATAAATGGGTACAGTCTGTCGGCGGGATAAAAGCTGCATGGCTGATTGCGTGTAATGCAATACTTACAGCATGGGATAACCTAAAAATAGGGTTTATGACTGGCGTTTACGGTATTATGGACTTTATAGACCTAATGAAACTGGCATTTAAAAGAGCCGGAATAGGAATACAAAACTTTGTAGGAGATATGAAGGTTGGAGTGCTTGTCACTATGGAGGCTATGGTAAACGGGGCTATAAGAATTATAAATGACTTTATAGAAGCGCTTAATGAAATACCAGGGGTAAGCTTACAGCCATTACAGTATATGACATTCGGAGCTACAGCAGCATTAGAGAATGAGGCGGCTAAGCAGTCTAGGGAATCTGAGTATCAGTCCTATGCCGATGAAATCAGTCAGAAGCTCGCAGATAGGGATAAAGCGTTGTCAGATATGAAAAACGATGCCCATACTTCTGCGGCCCAAAGAAAATTTGAAATTAGTAAGGCAAAGGCAGACGCCGCAGCGTCCTCCGATAACCTTGATTTATCCGGAATTGGAGAGGATACGTCAGCTATATCCGACAACACAAAAAGTATTTCAGATAGCTTAGATAAAAGCGATGAGCAAAAGGAATACCTGATTGATATTGCAGAGAGGGAAGCGATAAACCGCTTCACAACCGCTGAACTAAAAGTCGATTTTACATCTAACGCAAATATTAACAGCAACATGGATATAGATGGAGTTATCAACACGTTTGCTGATAGGCTTCAGGAGGCGTTAATCATATCATCGGAAGGAGTGTACGTTTAATGTATGAGCTTTATTTTGACAAGTATAGGCTGCCAATACCTCCTGAGAAAATAAAAACAAAAATAAATAACAGCAATAAAACGATAGACTTAATAAACGGCGGAGAGTTGAATTTCCTAAAAACGCCCGGACTTACTGATTATGAATTTACATTCACTATACCACAGTCAGATTATCCGTTTGCTGACAATTCTATGACGGCGCAGGACTGGCTTTCCACACTTGAAATTTTAAAGACTAGTGAGCCATACTTTAGATTTAAAATAATCAGAACCAAGCCCAATGGTGAACCTCTATTTAACACAGGTGATGATGAGGATAGTCTGGTATCATTAGAGGATTATAGCTTCGAGGAAAATGCCAAGAACCTGTTTGATATAGAGGTGACTGTGAAACTCAAACAGTATAGAGTCTATTCAACAGGCAAAATTGTTTTAAGTAAAGACGGCGAAGGCAATATAACCGCTGAGGCAATAAAGGAAAGACCTTCTGACAGAGTGCCGCCAAAGAGCTATACGGTAAAATCAGGAGACACACTTTGGCTTATATGTAAAAAGGAGCTTGGAGACGGAGCCAAGTGGAAGGACATAGCCAAACTTAACAGCATTGATAACCCCTATAACATACAGCCAGGGCAGGTGATAAAGTTTGTATGATTTACAGATAGAAAACGAAGGTACTGTTTATCAGCCACTGCTTGAAGATGGTGTGGAATGGACCACGGAGAGAAATGGAACGCCCGGTAAGCTTACTTTTAAAGTAGTGAAAGATAATATAATAAATTTTCAGGAAGGGAATCCGATTAAATTCTACGTAGATAATACGCCTGTGTTTTTAGGCTATGTTTTCACAAAGAAACGTACTAAGGAAAAGCTAATATCAGTTACGGCTTATGACCAGCTCAGATATTTCAAAAATAAGGATACATATATTTACAAAAACAAGAAGGCATCTGAAATTTTGGCTATGGTTGCCGGGGATTTTGGACTGAAAGTCGGAAACATTGAGGATACCGAATACATTATTCCCAGACGCTCAGAGGACAATAAGACACTTTTTGATATTGTACAGAGCGCCCTAAATGAAACGATAACTAATACAGGAAAAATGTATGTGCTCTATGACGATTTCGGAAGGTTGACACTTAAAAATATAGAAAACATGATAACAGA
>OGEN01002023.1_pt1 | contig 10891 bp, 7 predicted proteins | sample 1570671 | NCBI WGS metagenome assembly OGEN01 (sample SAMEA2582128, study PRJEB24529) | metagenome | biome: Human gut stool | place: China | collected 2011
TAAATTAAAAGCAGATACTGTATTAAAAGCTCCAACAGTCAACATGCCGGCAGCTAAACATCCAACTGCCATTCTCTTTATATTCATTTTCATAACAATTACCTCCTTATATAATAATGTATATAATAAGTATTATATACAATTATACGTAAACCTATGGTTTATTTCAATTTATTTCATCACATCCTGCTACCATAAAATATTTTTATAAAAACAAGATGTAATATCTAATTCTAAAGTTTATGATTACTACTAATCTAATCATCTTTGCATTTTATACTTTACAAGAACTGAATAATGTGTTATCTTTCAATAAGGCAATTAATGAATTTTTATTACTGATTGCTAACTACCTTTCTTATGTCGTGATAACTAAAAAATAGCAATTTGATTTCTTTTTTATTTCATTTATTCTAATAAAATATCACACCCCTGGATGTTTTGTGTCTTATCGTAGATAAGCTGGTATTGTCCGGCTTGTATATAGGGACACACGGTAGTCAGGTCGATTGAAATGTTCGGGTTGTCCTTGATTTCAAAGATGCGGATATAGGGTGATATGGTATCTTCAATCTTGCGCAAGTCGTTTGAGCCGATGAAGAATGCCGACAGGCTGGGACACTTGTAAAGCCCTTCCGGCCATTGGCTAAGACAGCGTAATCCGCTTTCGTCACGCTGGTGGCGGATACCGAATACCGTCAGGCTGCTGCAATTCAACGGAGCTACCGGAAATTGGGAGAACTGGTTGTAGCTGAATTCTATACCATAGACATAGGGCATGTTCTCAGGAAGGAAATCCTCGAAAGGTATCTCTTTCAGTTTGTTGAACTGGAAGTCCAGACTGGTCAGCAGGTATGAGTTCTTTCCCACCAGGTCTCCTTTCTTGATGGTGGTCATACCGTTGCCACTCATAATCAGTACGGTTAGCGGAGAACCTTTCTTAATCAATGTACCGGGAAACTCGGTCAGGTGATTGTACGAAAGGTCCAGGTTGCTGGTATTGATACCGCGGTGGCTATCTCCGTCCTCAAGACCCGTAATCTGGTTGTGCGAGAAGTTCACCGAACCGATGGTATATTTGGAAGCGGCGTTGAAGATATTGGGTACCTCTTTCAACTGGTTGTACGAGCAGGTGAAAGATTCCATGTCATAGTATCCGCAGTAATATCCGTCCACATCTTCTATCTTGTCAATCTGGTTGTAGTCCAGATAGACCTTGGACAGGTTGATTTCCTTACCGAAAGCATGTACGGTACTTATCTCATTGCTTGTCACGTCGAGCATACCCAGTTTCACCATCTTTTTCAGCTGGTCGTGTTCGGGGGTAGCTGTCAGTTTGTTGTAGCCCAGGTACAATACCTGAATCTTGTCACCGCTCTTACCGTCGATGAAGTCATTCCAGTTTTTCAACAGCACATCGCCCGGAATTTTTTGGTTGCAGGCCACATTCAGCATTTGGAGTTCAGGCAGTTCTGCCAATATATTCATCGGAAGGGTAGTCAGCTCCTTGCAGTTGTAAATCTCCATGTCGGTAAGCATGGTGAAGTTGTTCCAGCTCCATTCTTCCTCCTCTTCTTCAAATGCTTCGCGGTAAGCCGATAGACTGGCATCATCCACCAGTTTCGTGCAGAAGTTATCCGCCACAATCGGAGAATTGGCGATGAAGAAGTTCTCCAGCTTAGTACAGCGCATCAGAGCCTTGGAGATACCGGTAATCTTGTTGGTCAGATTTCCAAACTGCACGTCTTTCTTGTCGATGCGGTTGCTTTTCACGATAGGCTTGAAGTTGGGATTGGCGTTGATACCGTCAATCAGAATGTCGGACAAACCTTCGCGTACGTCACGATACAAAAACTTCTGCTCGTAGTCCATGCGGATTTTCAGGCGTTGCTCTTGCGTCATGTTGTAAGTTACGTCCTTGAACAGGTTTCCTCCCACCAGTTCGTCGTGTGCACCCAAGTTCAGGATACGCAACTCGGTCAGCTGGCCGATGGCATCGGGCACTATGCCGTTAGCGCCGAAGCCCGAAATTACGATCGATGCTACCCGGCCGTTGTCCAGCAACTGTACTCCCGGCTGGTAACCCCACATATCGATTTCCTTGTCAAAATTCCAGTTACAGCCCATAGGTGCAGCTTCACCGTAGTATTTCCAGTTAGGACCGTCCAAAGCCTCCCAAATTTCTTTCAGAGCCATGTAGTCCTTCAAATATTCAGCCGTTGCAGCCAACTGGATAGGTACTGTGGCTTCTGATTCTTCGTTATCTTTCACAAAGAAGGTTTCTGAAGTAGGTACGGTAGCTATTTCCAGCAATTTGCTGGTTTCACATTTCTTGTCAGAGTAAGTAGAATAGGAACTAATCTGATAGCTACCTGCTTTCAACCATACGGTTGTGTCGCAGAGCGCATAACTGTCTTTCAGATTTTCCACATACTTCACCTGCACTTTTTCAATGGTAGTCACTTCTTGCGTAAAGAGGTTCTTTACCGTAATATTGATACCCTTGATATTAGCGAACGGGTAATCTTCATAGCCACTGTTGGCACGAGATGCAGCTTCGGTTTCCGGCAGGCCGTGTTTGACCAGCTTGAAGTTGACCAACCCGCGGGCTACTGCATCGACAAACAACTCTTGTTCTTTAAGTCCGCCAGCCACTACACTGAATTGATAGTTACTGGGTGTACCGGCATAAATCTGCTTGTTCAGTTTGTCATACAGATAGTAGCCAATCAGTTTGTAGCTGCCTGCCAGCAGTTCCAGCTTGTCACTGCGCAGACCAAATTCAGCATTATCAGCATTATAGCTGTTGAGCATCAAGGTTTGTTCAATGGTGTTTCCGTTGTAGAGCATCACCACCTTGATTTTCTTGGCATCGTCCAGCTTATCCAGCATGTCGGTGCCTCTCGTTTCTGCTCCCTTGGTAGCAGCCGATGCACTCTTATAGATTTTGAACTGCACATAGCCGAAGGCAGTTTGCTGCAATTCATCATCGTCATCGGAGCAACCGGTGAATACCGTTGTCATCAGTAAGAGCCCAATGACAAAGGGAATGAAGTGGAATAATTTATTTAGTTTCATTCGATTCAATTATTGATGTATTAATATGAAAATTATTGTTTAGGTGTAATCATCAATACTTTTTTGGGACTATTTTCATAGTCTTTGAACACGACATACATGTGCGTGCCATCCCAATCATTCGGGATTGTAATTCCCATTGAATCACCTGTTTGTTCCAGTTCAATTGTGTCAGTAATTTCCTGGGCTTGCTCATTATATACTTCTACAGAGTATTCTGATGACATCATAGGTGAAATAAGATAGAAGTCCCCATTATTAGCTTGAATAGACTTCATTACTATATCATTACCCCAATTATCTTTTATAAATTTAATTTCAAATGAATCGGTGATTTCATCGCAATTAATAACTTGAAAACCATTAAGCTTCACTGTAAATTCCTGCTTTGCTTCCTGTTTAATATCTTCTTGCGTAAATTCCATTAACATGTTAAAGTTTTGATATTTACTAAGAATTCCATATTCACCTGTAGATTCATCATAACCTATCAGTCCATCATTGCCTTTCTCACAAAATGGATCAGCTGCAACTTGTTCATAAAGTGCTTTGGGTAATACAAGTACATAACCAATTCTTTTTTCATTGCTAGGATCTACAGTAACTCTAACTTTGTTTTTACCGTTGTTTGTAGTGTGTATCCAGTCAACCAGTTCTTCGTCAGGATTTTCTGGGTCAGGGATGCTTGTCTTAAAAATAGTTATTCCATCTTGCTCGCATTTTTCGACAAAAACAGATACGAAATCATCATTCAAAACATCTACCGTATATTCAACAAAATTATTGTAGGTGAGATTCACACTTGTTCCTTCAGCTCCTGTACTACTTGTCTGCGTAAATGTGTCTCCTTTTAATGAAACTACCCAATTGAATGCATTAGGACCGCTAAGCTTCATATCTTTCGGATCCATACCCTTGTAATTTACAGTATAAGTATATACCTGTTTACCTTCTTCGTCCTGAAAGTTGATATTGCCTACCTGTACATATTTACTGAAATCCGGGCGATTTTCTACTACCTTGATACCGAATTCTACTTCTTGGTTGGCAGAGCCTACTATGGAACCTCCTTCGATAGAAAGCCATTCAGGACGGTTGGTAGCTGCAAAACGGAAGTTTGCTACCGCTTTATATGTGATGAAATCATTATAGCCAGCTTCGATACCTTCTTCTGCCGATACTTCCACCCATTCATCGCCTGCACCTTTTTTATAGAGTTTGAACGTACGTCCGGCTGCATTACGGGTTACTTCAGCCAACACAGCTTCCTGTCCGTTCATACTGATAGTGATGGAAGCAACGGTCGTATTATCATAGTCCTGACCTTCGTCAGAGATACCGATGGTTACGGTTTGTTTACCAGCCTTGCCCGAGATGGAATATTCCTTCACACCCTCTGTAGCTTTGGCAGCCGGAGTTCCTTCCGTAATAAAATAACACCATGTGCTGGAGGAAGTCAGCGTCCAGTCGGCTACAGCATCAAATGTCAAGCTTTTAGTCTCACTGGCTGCACCGCCAATTGTTTGCTTTTCAGGGAAGGTTACAGTTGCTACGTTGTCATCCTCGTCGTCGCAAGCTGTTACGGCAAAAGCCATCAGCAGACTGATGAAAAACCATCCCAACGTAAATTTGTTCTTTTTCATCTTATTCTATGTTTTTTTGTTTCTAGTAAATTATTTCTTTTCAAAATCTGTTTTCACCGTTTCAGATACCAGCATGCTGCCTTCCAGATACAGCCTCTTGGCTTCATCGTTGCTTATCCATTCAATGGCGCTGGCAAAAGTTCCTACTACATTGTTGCCAGCCATGCCCGGTACATACAGTGTGAAGTACTGGAAGATGAACTGTTCGCAGGTACTGTAGTAAGATACACCGCTGCTAGATTGATAGAGGTGGAGATAACCATCGCCGTAGTTGGTGCCGAAAGCTTCGGCTGTAGAGGCAAAGGTCTGTTCATCCATTTCAATCAGCGGATTCAGGATGTCGTTTGTCGTGAAACGGATTTTCACATTATAGCCGTCGTAGAAGAAGTCCTTCATGATAATGGTGTTTTCTTCTTCGGGGTCGATGATTGCCTTGATCAGACGGTTATCTACGTTGGGCATAAATTCCTGCATATAGGTAGAAGTCAGCACAGCATATCCGTTGAAGAGGTTGATGTCGAACGGACAGCATTTCTGCAGGATAACCTTGGCTTCATAGCTCTTTTCATACAAATCCCATTGGTCGGCTTGCTGCGTGAGCAAACGCAGGGTGAGCCCCAGCGAATCGGTGGCTGCGATGGCATCGTAATTACCGCGGATGCGTACGTTGGCAGCCCGTTCACCGGCCTTGATGGTGATGGTGTTTGATTCAATGGTATAGTGTTTTCCCTCAATGGCGTTGCTCTTTTTGTCTATAACCTCTACGGCTACCGTGCGGTCATAGCTGCAGGCTTCTGTAGCGGCTACAGGAATATCGAAGACTTCTTCGTTGTTCTGTACGGCCAGTACAGTGAGCGTATCCGAGAACAGGATATAGTTTGGACCTTCGTAGCTGGGGCGCTCTGCATCGCCGCAACTGGTGATGGCGCACATCAGCAGTGTCAGCATGCTCATCAGTCCGTAGTTTATCTTTCTCATTGTTATACTTATGCTTTATAAATGATGAATCTATTCTTATTTATTGCTCTCGTTAGGCTGAATCTGGCTACCCGGTGATTCCAGTTCGTGTTTCGGAATGGGCCATACAAAGCGTACATCATCCGCTTCAATCTTCAGCGAACTACCGTTGGTCAGTGATTGTTCCTGCGGTTTGCGTTCGAAGCCTTTGTGCCAGCGTTTCAGATCTTGCAGGCGGAAGCCTTCCATATACAATTCGCGCACACGTTCTTCTTCGATAATTTCCAGCCAGTTTTGTTCGCTGACCGAGATAGTTCCGTTACCGCCTTGAAAGCGGGCACGACGTAAATCGCTGAGGTCTTTGCTGGCACCGCTGTAATTCTTCTGATTGGCGCGGGCTTCTGCACGAATCAGGTATTGCTCTGACAGACGGAATACTTTCGGCATACATATATGCAACATATTCTGAGCTATGAAAGATTCATTTCCGAAATATTTGGCTACCAATGGCCACTGCAGTCCGTGCGGATAACCGGTAGGCTGTGTCACGAAGTTGGCTGCAAAACGTAGGTCTTGTTCTGAATAGAGGTTCAGCACCCAAGTTGCCGGTACATAGTCGGGCTTGAAGCTTTGGAAGTCATAGTTGAAGAAGATCTGACCTAAAGCGCCGCCGTAGCTGCTGATTGTCATACCCACTTTCCAGATAATCTCGGTACTTTCATCGTTCGACCACATATACTGATAAGCGTTCTGTGAGCTGGTTATCATATCGTTCACATTGGACAGTTTGTAGTATTTGCTGTCAATCACCTTGGAAGCGTATTTCTCAGCGTCTTTCCAGTTCTGCATGTAGAGAGCCACACGTGCACGAAGTGCATAGATGGTGTATTCACAGAAGTAAGGTGTGCTGTAAAGAACTCCATCGAAATCATCTTCCAGCTTCAAGTACTCGGCTGCTCTTTCCAAATCATCCAGAACAAACTGATAAGAGGCTTCCAGTGATGAACGGATGGTAGGTTCGTCACCGTCGTAGTGTGACTTCAGTACCACGCCCAGTTCGTTGGCTGCTGTAGCCGGGTCGTAAGCCTTGCAGAAGAGTTTAATCAATTCTGAATAAGCCAGTGCGCGGGCAAAGTATGCTTCTCCGCAGTATTGGTCCAGACGGTCCAAGTCATCGTCGTTGGTAGTATTCTGACGTACTCGGTCTACGTTGTCCAGCATAAAGTTACAGCGGGTAATAACGTTGTAGAGTCCGGCATATACCGATTCATATTCGGGTTCCGTAGCCAGAATATTCCAGCGCCATGTATTACCAAACTGGTTGGAGTAGCCGTTCACGGCATAAGCCAAATCCGCCTGGATATCCGGCAGTAGGGTCAGATAGCCACTGTATAACGCTCCGTTCAGCCAGGAAGCGTAGATACCAATTATGGCCTGGTCTACTTCATCCACAGTGGTGATGGCCTTGTCGGCAGGCACCATATCATCCGGATACTTGTCCAGACAAGCAGTGGTGCTGAATACCAGAGTGGCCATGAGCAGATATATTTTTATATTTTTCATTTTTCGTTGATTCGTTAATTAAAAATATTAGAAAGAGAGTTCCAAACCGAACGAGTATTGGCGCGACATGGGATATTGTGCCTGATACATGTTAGTAAATGCTTCCGGGTCAAGTCCGCTGAATTTGGTAAATGTAAGCAGGTTCTGACCTTGTGCATAGATACGTGCGTTAGTGAAAAAATTCGTCTTTTTCATCCATTCTTGCGGGAATGTATAGCTGATCATTAAATTCTTCAAACGCAGGAAAGAGGCATCTTCCAGGAAGCGCGAGTCCATCTGCGGAGTGACTCCCCAACGGGGAATGTCTGTCACGTCGCCCGGTTTCTTCCAGCGGTCGTAGAGCAGGCGCTTGGACTGGTTGAATCCGGTATACAGACCATTACTCTCTTCGAAGAAGCGGTCGTTGTTGAACATCCAGCGGTCAGCTACCCAACTGAACTGGGCATTCACTGAGATACCTTTCCACGTAAGAGTAGTACCGAAACCGCCTTGCCAGGGAGCCAGGTAGTTCTTACCCACCATCACCTTGTCCGATTCTCTGAATTCACGGGCCTTACTACTGTGCGTACCCGGCCTTTATCGACTGTTACCGGCTTTTGGCCCGTATGGAGGAGCGGGTGGATTTTTCCAGTGTACTGCTGTGCTGTACTTTGCTGGATTCTAAGGGGAAGCCTCTGGATACAGGCGGAGAGCTTTTAAAAACCGCGTCAGAGAAGCTCCACGATGCCATCGGAAAGTCCCTCAGGAAAGGGGATTTATTTACCTGTTATAATCCCAGCCAATATCTGGTTATGCTAAACGGCACGTCCAATGAGTATTGCCTGCGGATTTATGAGCGGATTGACAGGAACCTGCATCTCTGGGATGGGGGCAGGAAGGTGAAGCTTAATTACCAGGTGATGCCGGAGAGCCTGATATAAAGGAATGAGGAGAAGTTTATAAGAGAAGCCTATTATAGAATGTTTGCAGAGAAAGATTACAATAGAAGAGATAAGCTTGTATTAAATATGCCGTCGCAGAAATGAATCTGCGGCGGCTTTCTTTATGATACAAAAGGCATATGGTATCCGTACATTGGGACGATATAATCAATCCGCTAGGCATGTATATTGGGCATGGCCCCGTAACGACCTTCCAGATACTGCTTGCCGTAGGCTTCATCATTACGCGGGATGAGGCCGTTTTCTTTTTTGTAACTGGACAGAGGGTATAATTCCGTATCCTGCCCCTCCTGGCGGCAGCAAAGCCAGATTTCATCCCTGCGCATCTGTGCTGGCTGAAGAATGGCAGTATTGTGGGCGGTGAATAGCAACTGCGCATTATGAGGATTTCTCTCACGATTGGCATAGAGAGCAATCAGGTAACGGAGCGCGTGAGGATGCAGAATACAGTCCAGGTCATCTGCCATCATCAGGCTGCCGTCATCCAGGCTGGCCAGAACTGAGGGCAGCAGTGAGAGCAGTTTTTTAGTGCCCATGGATTCCTCTTCCCATGGAAGTTCATAGGTACAGCCTTCATAAGGACTGTGAACCAGGAATGCAGCAGGAGATTTGTGGTCAGAGTCCGGTATGATGCTGTAATCTGCTATATCAAGTCCCAAATCCTGCAGAATACCGCACAGCCTCCGGCGTGTATCGGCATCGGAAGGCAGTTCTCTGGGACTGCTGCCCTGTATTCTGCTGAACCAGGAATAGGCGGCTTTGGCGTGCATGGAGTCCGTATAGGCATTGAGCCATGACAGCAAAGTTACTGATGGCGGTACGGCCTTAAGGGGGAAGGAGATGAGTTCACGCCCGGGATGGATGACGGATTCCTTCCTATTAAAAAGAATACCCGTATCACTTCCGCCCAGACTTCCATAGAACAGATTCTCCTCAGCAATGTTTCCCTTTAAGAACTGGAGCTGATAGCGGAACAGAAATCCCTGGCTGCGGAATAACACGTCAAACTGGGTGGGGATGTCTTTGCAGTCTGATGAAAACAGACAATGGACATCTTTAATTCTGGTTGGTACGGGTACAGATGCTTTGACCAGGGATGAGAGACAGGATAAAGCGTTGAGGACCGCGGACTTGCGGCCGCGGTTGGGACCATAGATTCCGATAAGGGGAAGGATGCATTCTCCGTCAGCCGGGTCCTTCAGAAGCGTGTTTTTATGTTCATTAATGGAGGCAGGTAGGAAATCCAACAAAACTTCCTCCTTGAATACTTTGAAATTTTTAAAACTGAACGGGATTAGCATGATAGCACCTCAATTTGTGAGAAAAAAACTCAAAAATATGTGTCATTTGTATCTAAAACCATTTTACCATAACATTGGTGATATTACAATTAGAAATGAGGTTTTTTCTCATTGATTGGGATTGCCTTCAACGGTTTGTAATTGGAAAAGTATGGATATAAGTGGATGGAAAAGTTATAAAAAACAGATAGAATTTCAATGATATAAATAAAAAGTAACGAAAAAACAGGGGTAAATAACGCTTTGTATAACGCCCTCTTTGCTATGATTATAGCGAGGGAATCTATAATTACATTGTAACCAGATTGTAACTGCGATTTGCTATACTAGTTTCAGACAGTTGGATTTATCTGGAATCATGTAGAAAGAAAAAGTATGAGAGGAGTGTAAGTATGGAAGGACGAAAAAGGTCTGGCATGTTAAAGAAATCAGTTTATAACATGCGGAAACGTCTGGTGGCCTTCGCGTTAGCGGCAGCCATGGTATGCACCAATGTAGGTGCGGACCTGAACGCAGCTTATGCAGCTACATCGTCGTCAGAGTCTGTCACATTCGAAATGACTGGTTCCCAATTGGTGACAGCGATCGAAGAAGCAATCGAAAACGGCAATGTAATATCACCGGGCGATCTCGACTTTACCAATGGAGACATTGCTAAATTTGAGAGTTTGTTCTACGGAGAGGGGAAAGTATTAGAAGTATTCCCTGACCCGGACGGCGGCAGTATGGATGCGGAACTGAGAGTATTCGTACGTTTGCCGGAAGATGCCGATGACATGTATATGGTGACCGGCGATGAGGAGATTATCTTCTTATATGTGAATAACGGGGAAGATACGGTTAGCTTTTCTACCACGATTTACGATGATGAGGGTGGAAAGCTGAAGTCAACAAAAGCTATCAGAGTTAAAAGCTTTGAGGATGCTTTTGGTGAAGAAGAAATCAATTATATCTCCAAGCCAACGGAAACCACCGCTCCAGCGGAAGACAATGGACCGGCAATGGAGGAGTCTACAGCTCCCACAGAATCTGAAACGGCAGCACCAGAAGAAGGAACTACAGCAGCACCGGAAGAAGGAACCACTGTAGCGCCAGAGGAGGGAACCACTGTAGCGCCGGAAGAGACTCCGACCGCAGCAGAGGAGAGCAGTTCAGAGGCTCCTTCAGAAAGCGAAACAGAATCTGCAACAGAAGCTGAGCAGACTGAGCCTGAAACGACAGAAGCACCGGAAACCACTGAGGAAAAAGCTCAGGAACCGGAAAACCCTGAAGCTGAGGTGGCTGAGCCTGAGAACACAACCGGAGAACCAGTTGCTTCCATTACTCGTCATTATGCACCCATTGTAGCTGATAACGAGGAAGACGCAGTACCGGAACAGCCAAAGGCAGATGCAGCAGAAGAACATTT
>OGEN01002040.1_pt1 | contig 10822 bp, 5 predicted proteins | sample 1570671 | NCBI WGS metagenome assembly OGEN01 (sample SAMEA2582128, study PRJEB24529) | metagenome | biome: Human gut stool | place: China | collected 2011
GCTCGCGATGCCGGGTGACGACGATTGGGCGGCCGCGGACCAGGCGATGCGGGAGACCGGCATCGCCCACCTGGCCGAGCGCCGCACGACGGAGGTTTCGGGCGGCCAGCTTCAGCTCGCCTACATCGCGCGGGCTTTGGCCGCGGACCCGGAATGTCTGATTCTGGACGAGCCCGAGAGCAACCTCGACTTCCGGAACCAAACGTTGGTGTTGGAAGTGATCGAGCGCCTGACCGCCAAGGGACTCGGCGTCGTGATCAACACCCACTTCCCCGCGCATGCGCTGCGGCTGGCCGACCGGACGCTTTTGGTCCCCCGGGGGAAGCCGCCGGTGTTCGGGGCGACGAGGGACGTGATGACCGAGGAGAGCCTCACCGAACTCTTCGGCGTGCAGGTGCGCATGCGGGAGGTGGAGTTGCCCGAGGGCCGGGCGCCCTATGTGGCGGCCGTGGGGAGGACGGGATTGGGGGAAGACCGGGAAGACTGATCTTCCGCCCGGGACCTTGATCGAAAAAGGGCTTCCGGCCGAAACCGGAAGCCCTTCGCGCAGGAGCAGCGCGGGCGTGAGCCGGAGCTCACGCCAAGCTTGTCATCAGAACGACCAACGCGCCCCGATGTTGAAGCGCCAGGGTTCGGAAAGATCCGCACCCGTGTTGCGTTCGACGTCCGCGTAGATCTGGGTCGTGGGCGAGATGTTGTAGTTGCCGCCCACGCCGTACTCGAACCACGTGTCCTTCGTTTCGACGCTGTAGGTGCCGTCGCCGCGGGTCATCGTGAAGTCGCCCTGGAATTCGCGGAGCACCGAGGCGCGCACGTAGACGTTCCCCTTCTTTTCGGGGCTCGTCAACCCGGCCCGGAAGCCCACGCGGCCGATCAGCGAATCCGTCCCGTCGATGGTCGTTTCGGTGCGGATGCCGGTCGCGCTCTTCGTGTCGAACGTCTTGCCCTTCACGTACCCGTAGGAGAGTTCCATCTGGGGCTCAACGAAGACGACGTTCGTCACGTCGAAGCGGTGACCGATTTCGGCGGAGAGGGAGTACGCCATGGTGTCGAACTTCGCCTGCGTGCCGTCGATCTTGGAGTCACTGTCGAGGTACGCGACCTTCGCGATCACGTCGAGGAAGCTCCCGGAGTCGCCCAGCCACGAGGCGTAGCCCGCGAGACCGTAGATCTCGTTGTCGCCGTCGCCGCCCGTGTAGGAGAGGTCGGCCTTCGTGTAGGAGAACGCGGCGCCGACGTGCGTGTTCCAGATCGCGGGCACCTTGGTGTCCGCACCCACCTGGAGCATCACGAAGTCGTTGTCGGAACCCTTGTAGCGTTGCGTGCCGGCGTTGACGCGGGCCCAAAGGCCGGTGTTGCCTTCGGAGTCACGGAGTTCGCCCAAACGCTTGTTGAGGTCGTTCATCTCAAGACGCCACGCGAGGATGTTCTGCGAGAGGGTCTGCCCCACGCGTTTGGTCTTGGTGTTGAGGGTTTCGACGACGGTGGATTCGTCGATATTGCCTTCGTCGTCCAACTTGGCCTGGTAGCTGCCGTTCGACTCGGATTCGTCGATGATGATCTCGTCAACGATGGGGTCGCCGCCGGAAGACGAAGAGGTCACCATCCGGCTCGCAGCCTGCGCGGCTTCCGCCGCGGAACCATACTGCTCGTTGAAGGTCGAGGAGCCTTCGGCGATCACGGTACCTCCCGTACCGCTCACCGAACCGATTGTGGTGGTGTTTTCAGGGTTGTCGAACATCACCGTCACGGTGTCGCCCGACGCCGCGGACAGGGTGTTGACCGAAGCCGTCGCCGTGCCGGTCAGGTAGAAGGTCCCGCCGTCGGCCGAACTCAACGTGCCGATCGAGCTTTTGCCGTCGTTGACCGTCAAGGTGGAACCTTTGCCCAAGGTCACGATGTCGGACGTTTCAGTCGTCACGCTCGCGACGTTCGCAACGGCGTTCGGCCTGACTTCGAAGCGCGGCGTCGGGGCGGGTTCCGTGAACAGACTGATGCTGTTCACGACAGCGGCCGTGGGCGCGGCGGACTGGAGCTTCACGACCGTGTCGGCGGCATTGAGCGTACCCGCAACGACGAGGCTCGCAGTTTCGGCGAGCGTGATGTTCCCGGTCATGTTGATGACGCCGCCCGTCTGGACGATTTCACCGCTCTCGTTCAGGACCCCGCCCAAAACCGTGCGGCCGTCGTCCTGACCGATGATGTCCCCGACAAGGTTCAGGCCGTTCGCGGAGTAGATCCCGACGTTGCCGTGTTGGAAGGTTTGGATGTCACCCGTGAGCGTGCCGGTATCCGCCTTCAGGTTGACGATGGTCGTGCGGGCGTGGTTGGAGTAACCGGTACCGCGGCTCCCGGCGTTGACGTCACCCTCGGCGTAGAGTTCCTGCGTCGTCACATCCAAGAAGAACGTACCGGCCTTTTTGGTGATGGTCCCGTAGGTCCCGCAGATGTTCCCGTCGATCGTGAGCTTGTTCGCGTTGACGATCAGCGTTCCCCAGCTGCCCGATCCGAAAACCCCGCCGTCGATATTGGTCGACCCGTCGAAAACCGCCTCATCCGCATAGAAATTGATCGTGCTGCCTTCGTTCGCCTGAAGAATGGCGACGCCGTAGTCATCCTTACCCCAAGTGGTATGACCCTCGAAGTACCCGATGCGCCTCTCCGCAGTACCGATGTTCGCTACGGACGAGGCTTTTTCGTCAGGGCTGCTGGCATCATTGCGAACATGCACGAACTCGTCGCCCGTGTAGCTCACGATCCTGTCGGCATAAATGGTAAGCGTATTGTTTTTGCCGCTCAAACGGAAGCCGCGGTTGCCGCCCTTCAGGCCGGTAGTGTCGTCCTTGACCTGGTCGCCGACCAACAGCGTCCCCACGTCGATGGTGAGCGAGCTGTTCCCGGCAAGCACCGCAGTGTTGTAGGACGTTTTGCCACTTGAGTAACCTTTACCGTCCTTCATGGTGAACGCCAAGGTATCCGCCGTGATCGTGCCTGCCACGGCGGACGAGACATCCGTGCCCTTCAGGAAAAGGCTGGCGTAGTGGTATTCGCCGCTGCCTTTATGATCAGTCTTCCCGGGGTTGAAGCGGATCGTGTCGCCCGCCGCACCCGTAATGGCATTCGTCGTACCGGTGGTCCAGGACGTTTCGTCCTGGAGCTGTTCCGCGGCCTGAACCGCCCCCGCCGCCGCGAGCATCGTCGCGACGAACAAAACTGTCTTCTTCATAATTTTGCTACTCCCATGCAATGCCCGTCCTCCTTCGGGTCGGGCGTTTTTTTGCAAGGTTCAAGGTGCAACAAAATATGCAAATGGGGGGGGGTATTTACCCTAATCAGACCTCAAACTCATCTTTTACAGATGATTTTAAAGGAAATTTATCCGCCCGCATACCCCGTAGACAAGCTTCCGGACTGTGTCGAAACGGTCACTTTCGTTGTACGCCAGGTAAACGGACGACGGTCGCCCCCCTCAAATCCGCCTCAAATCCCCTTCAGCGTCCCGTACCAGACCTCCATCGAGCGCGGGAGCCGCCACATCATCGGGCGGCAGTGCCAGGGAAGCGGCAGGAGCACGGGGCGCTCAACCGTTCCCACTTCCTTCAGGAGGGGAAGCGCGAGCGACGCTGCGGCCGCCGCGTCGCCGCAGAGCGCGATCACGTCGACGCGCTCCCGGCGGATGAACTCCGCCATCACCGCCATGTCGGTCTCCACCGCCCCAGGCAACACTTCACCGCAGCGCTTCCCCACGACGTTCACGAGCCCCAAGGGTTCCATGAGCTCACGCGTCAGGTCCGAGTCCGCCGTCGCGAGGAATCCGTAGATCTGGTCCTCGGCCGGGTGCCGGATCCCGAGGACGGGAAGGATCCTCAGGGGCGGGAGCGGCGACGCCGCCTGGAGTTCTTGGAGGTACGCCATCCTCGTCTCCCAGTCCCCCGCCATCCGCTCGGCGTGCTTCTCTTCCCCCATCAGCGCCCCCGCGCGGCGAAGCACCTCGACGGCGCTCCCGCGCACGTCGAGGACCTTCACGGTGAAGCCCTCCCGCTCCAGGTCCGCCTTCATGCGGGCGGGGTTGAGGTCGGAAAGGCCGTTCTCTTCCAAGAGAATGAAGTCGACCCCGAGACGCCGCGCGGCGGCGTCGAGGATCTTCGGGCGGTCGCGCATGGCGCAGTGCGTGCATTCGAGCATCTTCTCCGCGGGGTGGAGAACCTCCATCCCGGGGATGTCGCCGCCCACGAGGGCGCGCCCCCAGATGCGGAGCGTCGCGAGGGCTTCCGCCGCGGTGTCGCCCACGATGATGATGTTCTCGTATCGAGGAAAAGGCGTGTAGAGGTTCAGCATGACGTTGGGTTCCTGAATGAGGGTTCGAATGAGGATTGAGGGTTGACGGCTCAAGGTTGGGACCGGAAGGCCTCAGGCCGGTACCGCCGACACGGATTCGAGCCGCACGGTCCGGCGCGTGCGCGCCGGGCGTCCGGAGCGGCCGGGCCGCCTGAGATCGGATTCGGCGGAGTCGGACGATTCGTCGGTCCCGGTCGGGAAGCTCTGGTGCGTCACCGCGAGAATGAACGTCTCAGGGAGTTCCGCTTCGAGCGTCCTGAGCACCGCGTCGGCCAAGGCCGGGTCGAGGGCCGAGGTGGCTTCGTCAAGAAGGAGCACCTTCGGGGCGGCCAACACCGCGCGGATCAGCACCACGCGTTGGGCCTCCCCGCCCGAGAGGCGCGTGCGCCAGTCGCAGACGTCAAGAAGCCGCCCCTTGAGGCCGGAGAGCCCGAAGGCGTCCAGGAGGTCGAGGAGGCGCAGATCTCCGGTCTCACCCGTCTCCGATCCGTAGAGGAGGTTTTCGCGGAGCGTCCCCACGAAGAGGTAGGGTGCCTGCGGCACCCAAACGCAGGATGGGTCGACGTCGATCTCGCCCTCTGCGTCGCCGAACCCCGCGACGGTTCGCAGGAACGTGCTCTTCCCCGTACCCGAGGGCCCCGTGAGGAAGACGGTCTCACCGGGCGCGCCCGAGACGTCCGCGCGGAGCACCCGCCCGTCGGGGATCGCGACCGCGACGCAGGCGCGAAGGCCCTGGACAGTCTCAGCATCCTTCCGGACCGCCGTCTTCTCCGCCGTCTCCCGGTCCGCGGCTTCCAAAGCGGTGAGAAGCCCGTTCAGACGGGCGCAGACCGCCGCGAAGTGGGCGAGCTGGTCGTAGGAGAGAATCACCCACGAGAGCGCCCGGGCGACGTCGGCGAAGGCACCGCGCAGCTGCATCAGCCCGCCCAAGGCGATCGTGCCGGCGAAGAGGCTCGGGAGCCCCAGGACCAAAGGCGTCAGGTGCGTGATTTGGCCCAGCCCCACGGTGAAGAGGTCGAGGTCGCGGGACTTCTTGGCGCGGCGAATCAGCAGATCAGTGAGGTGGTGGAGGCCTGCGGTCAACTTCCAGCGCTCAAAGGCCTCCCCCTTCGCGCCCGCCACGGCGTCGCCGTGGCGGCGCTTCTCGATGAAGGCGAAGCGCAGATCCGCTTCGCGGTGCTGCGCCTCGACGTTGAGGCGCTTCAAGGGTCGGCCGATCAGGTGCGTCAGCCACGTGCCCAGCACCGTGTAGAGGACGCACGCCCAAAGCATGTAGCCGGGGATGGTCCACTCACCCACGACCAACGGTGTCGAGAGCGACCAGAGGATCGCGGAGAACCCGATCAAGGTGAGAAGCGACTTGTAGGCGCTCATCAGCAGATTGATCGAGAGCGCGGCGAAGTCGCCCGTGTCTTCCAGAATGCGTTGGTCGGGGTTGTCGGGTTCGGTCCCCTGGAGGGAGAGCCGGTAGTGGGCGGAGGCGTCCGAGAGCCACCGCGCGATCATCCGTTCCGTCAACTCCCGGCGCACCTTGATCACGAGCCGGTCCTGGACGTAGGAGGTGGCGACCAGGACGAGGATCACGACCGAGACGATCCCGACGAAGGTGACGAGCTCTTCGACGATCTTCGCGCGGTCGACGGCCGCAAGCGCGTCGAAGAAGCGGCCGTTCCAGGCGTTCAGCCACAACGCCGCCTCGACCCCCGCGGCGTTCCCGAGAAGGACGATGACGAAGAGGAGAAAGGAGACTTTCCCCTCCTTCGTCTTCGCGTAGTCCTTGAGGAAGCCCCAGAGACCGGTGAGCGCGAAGATCCGAGAGAGGAGACGGAGGCGGGAATCCCGGGAACCTCGGGGTTCGAGGGGTTCTCGGTGTTCGCGGGAAGGCGTTGCCGTGGGCTGAGCCGGATCGGTATCGACGTGAGGTTGGTTGGTCGGGCTGTCGGAGCGGTTCATGAGACGTCGGGCGGAGGATCGGATCGGAGGCGGACCGGTTCGGGTGAAGAAAGAAAGAACGGACGAAAGAAAGCGCGAAAGAGGACCGGAAGGAGAGGCCCGGAGGCCGAAGCCTCTTCGGAGGGTCTGAGGGCTTGAGGGTTGGAAGGCCGGAAGGTCGGCGTAGCCCGGGCGTCGCCCGCCCGGGCTACGGGTTCAGGGATCAGGCCTCAAGCGCCGTCAGAACCGCCCCGACACCCAGAACCGGACGGCACGCGCGTAGCCGCGGCTTCCGCCTGCGTAGCAGAACTTCTCGTTCGTGAGGTTCTCGACCGCCACGCCCGCCGTGAAGTCCCAGAAGTTCGGGATCCGGGGCGCCCAGACGGCGCCCACGGCATGCGTCGCGAAGGCGTCGTAGGTGGAATCGCGCCGGCGGTCGACGCTCGAGGCGTCCTCCCAACGGAAGCGGTACCAGAGGTCAAGGTCCAACGGTGCGACGTGCCGCGCGATGCGGGCGTTGACGGTCTGAGGTGCGATCCCCTCGACGCGGCGGCCCGTTTCCTGGTTCTCGGCATGAACGAGACCGTAGGCGAGCGACACTTCCCAAGCGTCCACCTGGTAGTCGGCCGAGGCTTCAAGGCCCTTTCGCACCACGTGGCCGACGTTTTCCGCGCGGTAGTGGTCGACATGATCGTCATCCGTCCACCGCCGCACGTTCACGAAGTCGCGCACGTCGTCCCAGAAGAGCGCGCCGCGAAGCGCGAGACGGTCGGCCTCCGCCAAAAGGCCGCCGAGGTTCGCGGTCGCGCCCACTTCGTAGTTCATCGACTTTTCGGGCTTCAGGTCCGGGTTCGCGTGCACGACGGCGTCGGTCAGGCCCGGGATCGCCGCCTGGTTGAAGTAGACCTCGTCCAGAATCGGTGGACGGTAGCCGGAAACGGCGGAGGTCCAGAGCGACACGCCCTCAACCGGCGCCCAACTCACCGTGACGCCCGGCGTCAGGCGGTTTCCGGTAAGAGACGGGTGGTTCCCGAGGTCGGCCTCACGCTTGAACCAGGACCAACGGAGCACCGGCATCACCGTGACGGTGTCGGTCACCGCCACTTCGTCCTGGATGAAGACGCCGGCGTCGAACCCGTGGCTGTCGGGGCGCGAGCCGTCGGGAACGGGCGTCGTCTGGAAGGGGTTGTAGGTCGTCGACGTCTGCTCCGTGCGGGAGGCGTCGAACCCGTAGGTCACCGCATGCGCCCCGAAGGCTTCAAAGCGGTTCGTGTTCTGGAGCGATCCGCTCCAGCTCGTGAAGTCGTCGTGGTTCCCCTGGTCGCCCCGCATGACCGAAACCGTCTGGTCGAGCTTGAACTCCGCGCCCGTCCACTGGAGACGCCCCTTCAAGTCCCAGAAGCCGTCGTCGGCGTACTCGAGCGCACCCGTGACGCGGTGCTGCTCGAAGGCGTAGTTCACCGGGTCGCCGTCCGTGCGCCAGAAGCTCGAGAAGTCGTCGTAGTTGTAGGTGAGCGAGAGGAGCAGCTCGTCCGTCGGGACCGCGCTCACTTTCGCAAGGAGCGCCGTATGCCCGATGTCGGTCTCATTCTTGCGGCGCCCGCGCCCGTCCGAATACTTCGCGTCCTTCGCGTCCGTCCTCGTCACGGCGACCAAGACGTCCAAGGCGCTCTCGCGCCCGAAGAGGAAGGCGCTCTTCGTCCACCCCTGCTCGGCCGAGGACCACGCGGACTTCGCGAAGACCCCGAACTTCTCGCCGGGTTGGAGGAAGTCCTCCGCGGACTTCGTCGTGACCGCGACGGTCCCGCCGATGCCGCCGTTCCCGTAGAGGGCGCTCCCGCCCCCGTTTCGGACTTCCACCTGCTTCACGAGCTCGGGCGCGATGAAGATCCCCGCGGGACGGTTCCCGGAGTACCCCAGATTGTCCTGACGGACGCCGTCGACGAGATACGTGATCTGATTCTGGTCGGACCCGCGGATGCGGATTTTGGTGAAGATCGGCGTGTCCGCCGACTCGACCTGGACGTTGGGGAGCATCTGAAGCGTCTCCACGAAAGTGGCGGCCCCCACCTCTTCGATCGTGCGGTCGGAGACGACCGAGATCGAGGAGACGGCCTCGGAGAGCGGGACCGCGACGCGGGAGGCCGTCACGACGACGGGGTCCGAGACCGTCAGGGCGGCGTCGGCGGCGTGAGCCGGGAGGACGGCGGCTGCGCTAGCGGACGTGGCGCAGGCCGCGGCGAAGACCGTGCCGAGGAACGTCGAAAGAAGCGTCTTCCTGAGGGGTGCGGCAGCGTCCGCCGGATGGGAGAAGTGCGTCATGAGGGCATAGGGGGCCGGAGGCGGACCGGGCGGGCGGCGTGCGCCGCCCCGATCGGTCTTCGGGACCCGTGAAGGTTGAAGATGCCCATGACCATAGTCACGAATGGGAATTATTTCCAACGGGCCGCCCACGGGGGAACCCTGAGCGCAGTCCCCGCTCGGGAAGAGAACTGTCCGGGTTGCGACCGGTCATTTCACCGTTCGCCTCGGACAGCAAAAACCGCCGCTTCAAATTCACTGCCCATACGTGCGCGCCGCGCGGACGGATGGCGTCGGTGCATGGAAAAATCGCACCGACAGACGCTTCCTAAGTGTTGTGTCGGCGCGCCGTTCACGCGGTTTTTCGGGTCCGCCCCTTCACCCTTAATGCTTGGGAGCCTCCGACGGAGGTGCGTCCGGGGGTGGCTCATCTGAGTGAAACAACCCATGGTCCCTGCCCTCGCGCAGGCCTTCGGTTCTCAAACCTTGACCTCCTCCCGCACCCCAAGCACAATAGGCGCACTTTTTGAACGTTCACCCGGAGTACCCATGTCCGTGCGGCCCCATATCATCGACGCCACCCTGCGCGAGCGCGGGAGCGACCTCACGAGCGCGCACCGCGTCCTGATCGCGAAGATTTTGGATGAATTGGAGGTCGACGCCGTCGACTTGGGCGCCCCCGCGACCTTCGCGGAGGGTGAGGCGGTCGCTGAATGCGCCCGGGCGTTGAAGCACGCCCGTCCCGTCGTGACCGTGCCGCCTGCGGACGATCTGGCGCCCGGCGTGGAGCTGGCCGCGAACGCCATGGCCTCGGCCGGGGTCACCGACTACGTCCTGATGGTGGCGGTGGGCGCGAAGGCGGACCCCGCCTTCGTGAGGAACGCCGTCGGCCTCGCCAAGGCCCGCGCCCACACCGTGGGCGTCGTCTTCGGGGACGCCTTCGGGGGTGACGGGAAGGATGGAACCGACGTCAAGAAACTCCTCGCCGGCATCGAAGCCGCCGTCTGGGCGGACGCCTCCGTCGTCCTTCTTGAAGACGGGACCGGTGCGGCGCTCCCGGAAACGGTTGCGTCGGTCGTCGCGGCCGTCAAGGCCGCCCGTATCGAGACCACCTCGAAGGAAGAGCTCCGCATCGCGGTCCAGTGCCGCAACACCCTGGGGCTCGCCGCCGCGGGGACCCTGGCCGCCATGCGGGCGGGTGCCGACGCCGTCGTGCTGACGTTGACCGGCGTCGGCGAAGGCGCGGGCTGCGCGGCTTTGGAAGAAGTCGCCACCGCCATGCGGGTGCACGGGCGGACCTTGGGGGTGGAGACGGGTCTGAAGCACGAAAAGCTCGCCCGCGCGGCCCAGACCGTGACGAAGCTCCTTCACGAAGCGCTCCCCGCCCACAAGGCGGTGGTGGGCGCGAACGCCTTTGCGCCCATTGCGGGCGCGGCGGCTTTGCCCTTCACGCCGGCGAGCGTCGGGATGCACGAGCGGCACTTCCGTTTGACCTCCCGTTCGGGGCGGCACATGGTGAAGGCGTCCTTGGAAAAGCTCGGCGTCGACCTCGACGAACTTGACTTGAACGACTTCTACGCGCGCTTCCTGAAGCTCGCCGACAAGAAGGGGCTCGTGTCGGAAGACGACTTGGAAGCCCTGCTCTTTTTCGGGCATCTCGAAGAAGAGGATCCCACCTACAAGCTGGAGTGCTTCAACGTCATGTGCGGGAGCGACGGGATGCTCCCGACGGCGAGCGTGCGGATCCGCGTAGGCAAACGCACCCGTACGGAATCGAGCAACGGGAACGGTCCGGTCGACGCGATCTACAACTGCCTGACGAGGCTCACCGGCATCCGCTGCCGGCTGACGTCCTACGCCATCGGCGCCAACGGCGTCGGGATGGATGCGTTGGGGCAGGTCGACGTCTCGGTGGAGTGCGAAGGTGCGCTCTACCACGGGATGGGGCTCTCGACCGACATCCTGGAGGCTTCGGCGCTTGCGTTCCTTCACGCGATGAATAACATCGAGCAGGCGAAGCGGCTCGCGACGGAGAAGAGCGGAAAGAAGTCCCGCCGCAAGACGAAGGGCACGGAGGCGTGAGGACCAACGCCTCTGAACGCCCGAGCCCTTGAGGGCTCGAAGATCGGCCCCTGAACGGCCCCGCGTTTCCGACGAACCGCGGGGTCGCTGTTCATTCGGAAGCAGGATTCCGATGCGAGAAAAAGGCCCAACCTCGGTTTCCCAAGATCGGGCCTCAAGCGCCGGGCTT
>OGEN01002043.1_pt1 | contig 10809 bp, 7 predicted proteins | sample 1570671 | NCBI WGS metagenome assembly OGEN01 (sample SAMEA2582128, study PRJEB24529) | metagenome | biome: Human gut stool | place: China | collected 2011
GCTAAATCACGAAGGATATAACGCAATTTTTCTGGATGTTCTTTGTGAACCTCTTGCTCCAATTTTTCAATCAACCAAGGAGTATCCACAATAAAGACATCTGTTGACATGTTGTATACTTCATCAGGATCCTTGCCATCAAAAAGTTTTTGCTCTGTAACATGGTCTGTTTCATCAATTTCCAAGACAGCATTCACTTCAGAGATATTTTGAAGATGCAACTTTTTATAAACCACTGTAATCGGACGATCAATGGTATTATGAAGGTGGAAAATCTGATTGAGATCAATATTCATCAAAACATCACAGTTCAAAGCAACTGTTTGGTTAGAACCAGACCGTTTCAAATAGGTCAATAATTGTTGGTAGTATTCTGGTCCTACCGTTGTATTTTCAACTGGAGTATTATAGATTCCGAGGTAATAGTGGCTCAATAAAGTAGACAAGCCCCACTCACGACCTGAACGAATATGGTCAAAGACCGAACTAATATTTTCTTGTTGGAAAATCCCAAAAACACTACGAATACCAGCATTTGCAAGACTAGACAATGGAAAGTCAATCAAGCGGTATTTCCCATCAAACGGTAGGGATGCTACCGGACGATGGCTAGTCAAAGTGGACATATCATGATACCCAACTGTATTTCCTAAAATGGCTGAATATTTATCAATCTTCATCTGTTGCTACCCCCACTTTTTCATTGTAACCGACAACTTGTACTTCCTCTGTTCCATCAATCACGACACCTTCTGCAATGACTGCACCTTCCCCGATAATCGCGCGTTTCACGACAGCTCCTTTACCGATAATGGCATTGCTCATCACGACAGCATCTTCGACAACTGCTCCTTCACGAACTTGAGCTTCTGTTGATAAGATGGAGTGTTTGACTGTACCGTCTACCGAACAACCGTCGACGACAAGAGAATCTTCGACGTGGCCATGTTCCCCAAAGAAGTTCGGTGGAGAAATGAGGTTGCGTGAATAGATTTTCCAGTGACGATCGCGACTATCCAAGGCATTATTTGGATCGATATATTCCATATTGGCTTCCCAAAGAGACTCAATCGTACCAACGTCTTTCCAATAACCATTGAATTCATAAGCATAAACACTTTCGCCTGATTCTAGATAAGTTGGAATGACATTTTTACCGAAGTCTGACATATCGATATCACTCTTTTCAGCAGCAACCAACATATTGCGGAGACGAGCCCAGTCAAAGATGTAAATCCCCATGGAAGCCTTGGTAGATTTTGGTTCAGCTGGTTTTTCTTCAAATTCGACAATCCGATTATTGGCATCTGTATTCATGATTCCAAAACGGCTTGCTTCCTTCAAAGGTACATCTAGGACGGCAACAGTTAAGCTTGCATTATTATCCTTGTGCGCTTGAAGCATATCATCGTAATCCATCTTATAGATGTGGTCCCCAGATAATATCAAGACATATTCCGGATTGATGCTGTCGATATAGTCGATGTTTTGGAGGATGGCATGGCTAGTTCCTTCAAACCAACGATTTCCTTCACTTGCAGAGTAAGGTTGAAGGATTGAAACACCTGAATCAATTACATCTAGACCCCAGCTTGAACCGTTCCCGATGTGATTGTTAAGTGGCTGGTACTGTGTAATCACACCAACATTGTGAATTCCTGAGTTGGCACAGTTTGATAGCGCAAAATCGATAATCCGATAGCGCCCACCAAATTGAACCGCAGGTTTTGCGATGTTTTTGGTTAATTTTCCAAGACGTGTTCCTTGCCCACCGGCAAGAATTAAAGCGAGCATTTCATTCTTCATTGACTACTTCCTCTTTTTAAAGCCTGGACTCCCATAGAGTCAACCGATCGTCATTTCTTATCTGATGTTTTAGATTTTGTCTTACGCACCTTGCGTTTTACCTTCCAAATACTAGCTCCTAAAGCCGGCAAAGTAAAGGTCAAGGTTTGTTCATAATCCTTCCACAGTCCCTCTTGAGACTGAACTGTCGGATTGTGCTCTTTCCAGACACCTCCCCATTCTTCTAATTCTGTATTCCAAATTTCTTCATAGACCGCTGATACAGGCACACCAATCGTAAAGTCCTTGCGTTCTACTGGTGCCATATTGAAAACGCACACCAAAAGATCGCCCTTACGATTTTTCCGGACCATAGACAAGACGCTCTGATCCCGGTTATCTGCATCAATAATCTCTAAGCCATCAAAGCTATCATCAATCTCCCACAATTCCTTGTGTTCTTTGTAGAAATGATTGAGCTGAGAAGTGAAACGACGCATCTTAGCATTCATTTCATCCTCTAGATTGCCCCATTCCAGTTGCTCTTCTGACTTCCATTCCAAAAATTGACCAAATTCCGAACCCATAAAGAGTAATTTTTTTCCTGGATGGCAAATCTGATAAGTCAAAAGGTTACGGAGTCCAGCAAATTGATTGTAACGATCTCCCCACATCTTGTGCATCAAACTCTTCTTGCCATGCACTACTTCATCATGTGAAAAAGGAAGAAGGAAATTTTCGGAAAATGCATACATATAACTAAAGGTTACCAGATTAAAGTCAAATTTCCTGTAGACCGGGTCTTCCTCATAGAATCGGAGAATATCATTCATCCAACCCATATTCCATTTATAGTCAAAACCAAGACCACCTTCTTCTTCAGGGCCTGTGATCTTTTGACCAGCAGAACTTTCTTCTGCAATCATCATAACATCTGGGTGTTCGTTCTTGATAATCGCATTCAAACGTCTGAGGAAATGAACCCCTTCATAGTTGAGGTTTCCCCCATCAATATTTGGTGTCCATGGACCGCTATCGTAATCAAGATAGAGCATATTGCTCACGGCATCAACCCGAATTCCATCTAAATGATAGGTGTCAATCCAAAACTTCAAACTAGAAATCAAGAATGACTGTACTTGATTTTTTCCTAAATCGAAGTTCAAAGCTCCCCAACCATAGTTATGGGCCCGATGTTCATCCTGATACTCAAAAGTTGGTGTTCCATCATAATAAGCCAAGGCATCATCATTGATAATGAAATGACCAGGTACCCAATCCACGATAACACCGATATTATTGAGATGACATTCTTCCACGAAGTCTTGAAACTCTTCTGGACTACCATAAGTCTGTTCGAGTGCAAAATAACCCATGAGCTGATATCCCCAGCTCAGTCCCAATGGATGGGCCATAACTGGCATAAATTCCACGTGAGTGTAGTTCATCTCAACCAGATAAGGAATCAGTTCTTCTTTTAGTTGTTTAAAGGTATAGGAACTGTGATCTTCATTTCGTTTCCACGATCCTGCGTGCACCTCATAGATATTAACAGGTCGTTCCTTAAAACCAAGCTTTTTACGGCGTGCCCGCCAAAGACCATCTTTCCAGTTTTTCTCTGGAATGGTCTTAATAATAGATCCTGTATTGGGTCTCTTTTCCATCCATAACGCTAGAGGATCAATTTTTTGTACCTGATGACCATTTTGTCGCGTCACCAAGTACTTGTATATATCTCCCTCTTTTGCATCGGGACAGAAGACTTCCCAGACGCCTCCTTCATTACGAACCATTGGAATTTTACGGGCTTCCCAATCAGTGAAATCACCAATCAGATCAACTGCCTGAGCATTCGGGGCCCATACACGGAAGGTGTAACCTTCTTGATCTCCTTCGAACTCTTTGTGAGCTCCTAAGTACTCTTGAAGACGGAAATTATCCCCTCTTCCAAACGTCCATAAATCTGTGCTTCTATCCATAAACTCACCTCTTTTTGTTTTTGAAAGCGTTTTCTACATGTTTTTATTTTACTATAAACTCACTTAATTTTCAAGTTTATTCCTGTAAAATCATGTAAAAATATCAGGAAAATTTTTGTCATTTTCTATCCCGAATTTTTTACTTCTTCTCTTCGTTTTCCTCCTAATCTTACTTATGATTATACTATATATCTTAGGATTTTTAAACAAAAAACCGAACAATCCTACTAATATTTTTATTACTATCTAGTTGATTACGAATAAAAACAAACATTCCTATTGTTTCATAAGAAAGAATCATATAAGAAAAGACTAAGACAGATTTGTCTTAGTCTTGTTGAACTCTTAGTCTACGTTCACGTATTCTTTTGAAAGTTCAAGAACTTCTTCCATTGTTGAACATTCAGTAAGGGCACGGTTAGCGTATTCTTCCATTTTAGCTGTGTCCAATTTCTTCATCAAGCTACGTGTACGAAGGACAGATGTCGCTGACATAGAGAACTCATCCAAGCCCATTCCGACAAGAAGTGGAACAGCAGTTTGGTCACCAGCCATTTCACCACACATACCAGCCCATTTACCTTCAGCGTGAGCCGCTTTGATCACATTGTTGATCAAACGAAGGATAGATGGGTTATATGGTTGGTAAAGGTATGAAACTTGTTCGTTCATACGGTCAGCAGCCATTGTGTATTGGATCAGGTCGTTTGTACCAATTGAGAAGAAATCAACTTCTTTAGCAAATTGGTCAGCAAGCATAGCTGCAGCAGGGATTTCAATCATGATACCTACTTCGATGTCGTCAGCAACGGCAACACCTTCAGCAAGCAATTTAGCTTTTTCTTCTTCAAGAATACCTTTAGCAGTACGGAACTCAGTCAACAAAGCAACCATTGGGAACATGATACGCAATTTACCGTGAACAGATGCACGAAGCAATGCACGCAATTGTGTACGGAACATTTGGTTACCCGTCTCAGAAATAGAGATACGCAAAGCACGGAAACCTAAGAATGGGTTCATTTCTTTAGGAAGATCGAAGTAAGGAAGTTCTTTATCCCCACCGATATCCATTGTACGAACGACAACAGGTTTACCGTTCATACCTTCAAGAACAGCTTTGTATGCTTCGTATTGATCATCTTCAGTTGGGAAGTCTTGAGAATCCATGTACAAGAATTCTGTACGGTAAAGACCAACTGCTTCTGCTCCATTATCGTTCACACCTTCAACATCTTTTGGTGTACCAATGTTTGCAGCTAACTCAAAGTGCTTCCCATCAGCAGTAACAGTTTTAGCATCTTTAAGGAGAGCCCACTCAGCTTTTTGTTTCGCGTAAGCTTCACCAGCTGCTTTGAACTCTGTGATTTGTTCTTCAGTAGGGTTGATCACCACTTCACCAGTGATCCCTGAAACAGCTAAAACATCGCCATCTTTGACAAGTTCTGTGATGTTATTTGTACCAAGAACAGCTGCGATTTCAAGTGTACGAGCCATGATAGCTGAGTGACTTGTACGTCCACCGATATTCGTAACAAAAGCTTTTACATACTTTTTGTTCAACTGTGCTGTATCAGATGGAGTCAAGTCATGCGCTACAACGATCGCTTCTTCATTGATAGAAGCAGGGTTTGGCAATTTCTTACCAAGCAAGTTGGCAAGGACACGTTTGGTAACGTCACGAATATCTGCTGCACGTTCTTGCATGTATGGGTTGTCTTCCATACCTTCAAAGATCGCAATGAACATGTCAGTGACTTCTTTTAAACCTGCTTCTGCATTGATTTTTTTCGTACGAATCGTTTCTTTGATCTGACCAACCATTTCAGGGTCAGCGAGAACCATCATATGCGCATCAAAAACTTGCGCTGCTTCTTCACCAAGGCTTGCTACTGCATTCTCCCGTATAAGAGAAAGCTCGTTTTGTGAAGCTTCAAGAGCTGCATCCAAACGAGCTTCTTCTGCACTTGTATCTTCGACTGAAACAGTCTCAAATGATAAGTCTGGTTGAATGAGCAAATATGCCTTAGCAACGGCAACACCGTCAGATGCTGCAATTCCTTTTAGCATTTTTGTCATATTTTAAGCCAATCCTTCTTTAGTCATTGTTTCTGAGATAGCTACGATAGCATCATCAGCGTCAGCACCTTCGGCAGAGATCACAACATCAGCACCTTGACCAACACCAAGGCTCATAACACCCATGATTGATTTCAAGTTAACTGATTTACCTTTGTATTCAAGAGTAATATCTGAAGCAAATTTGCTAGCAGTTTGAACCAACAAAGTTGCTGGACGTGCGTGGATACCTGTTTCTGCCACAATGTGGAAATCTTTAGAAGCCATAATTGGACTCTCCTTTTAAAAAATAGTTTTGAGCTACCTTTTGATAACCCTTACAATTTGGTATTATATCATCTTTTGAAATATTTTTCAAGATTTTTATCACTGACTTACAGAAAAAGACTGCGAAAAATCGCAATTTTAATACATTTTAACGCTATTTCTAGGAATATATGAAACAACCTTTCAATTTTCTACTATTTAAATGGTCAAATTTTCCCTCTATTTTCAATGATTTTATTTTTCAAACCACAGGATATTGATTTATAAGAATATTATTCCTAGTTAAAGATGCTTAGAAACCTATTCCTATCCTCTTTTTTGGAAATACGCATCCTTTACAAACCACAATATATTGTGGTCTAAAAACACCATTCCATATCTTTGCACAATATTTAGTTAAATTTTGTTGACAAGTAACTGGAATTTGTTTATACTGATTACAGATTTATATTTCGATAGGAGAACGGAAAAGAAATGGTAACCATTTATTCAAAAAATAATTGTGTTCAGTGCAAAATGACGAAGCGATTCCTTGATAGCAATCACGTAGAATACCGCGAAATTAACTTAGACGAACAGCCACAATTTGTAGAGCATGTAAAGAGCCTTGGTTTCAACGCTGCTCCAGTTATTCAAACACCAGATGAAGTATTTTCTGGTTTTCAACCAGCTAAGTTGAAAAAACTTTCTTAATAAACACAGTATTTTTCTTGAATAAGGTCTAGCGTTAGCAACCTAACACTAGACTTTTTACTTGTAAAGAGAGGACTTCTCCTCTTCATTTTTTTGAACTAGAAAAGGATTATTATGGGATTAAAATCTCTTGAAGATGTGACGTATTTTCGTCTTAATAATGAAATCAACCGTCCAGTAAACGGCCAAATCATGCTTCATAAGGATAAAGAAGCTTTGGATGCTTTCTTTAAAGAAAATGTTGTACCAAATACTAAAACCTTTGACTCGATTACAGACAAGATTCAGTACCTTCTCGAGCACAATTACATTGAGAGAGCATTTATCGAGAAATACCGTCCTGAATTTTTAGAGGAATTGGCCCAATTTATCAAAGACCAAAACTTCCAATTCAAGTCCTTCATGGCGGCCTACAAATTCTATAACCAATACGCTTTGAAAACAAATGATGGAGAATACTATCTTGAAAGTATGGAAGACCGTGTCTTCTTCAATGCTCTCTATTTTGCAGATGGAAATGAAGCTATCGCGCGAGACATCGCAAACGAAATTATCCACCAACGCTACCAACCAGCTACTCCTTCTTTCTTAAACGCTGGTCGTGCCCGCCGTGGAGAATTGGTCTCCTGTTTCTTGATCCAAGTAACCGATGACATGAATGCAATTGGACGCTCTATCAACTCTGCCCTTCAACTTTCACGTATCGGTGGTGGGGTTGGGATTTCTCTCAGCAACCTTCGTGAAGCTGGAGCACCGATCAAGGGTTATGAAGGAGCTGCTTCTGGGGTCGTTCCTGTTATGAAACTCTTTGAAGATAGCTTCTCTTACTCTAACCAATTGGGCCAACGCCAAGGGGCTGGGGTTGTTTACCTCAACGTCTTCCACCCAGACATCATCGCCTTCCTGTCTACTAAGAAAGAAAATGCTGATGAAAAAGTTCGGGTTAAGACTCTTTCACTTGGTGTCGTCGTGCCAGATAAGTTCTACGAGTTGGCTCGTAAAAATGAAGAAATGTACCTCTTCAGCCCATACTCTGTGGAACGTGAATACGGAGTACCATTTAACTACATCGACATCACTGAAAAATACGATGAGTTAGTCGCTAATCCAAATATCCGCAAGACAAAAATTAAGGCACGTGATTTGGAAACTGAAATTTCTAAATTGCAACAAGAATCTGGTTACCCTTATGTGGTCAACATTGATACAGCCAACCGGGCTAACCCTGTTGATGGGAAAATCATCATGAGTAACTTGTGTTCAGAGATCCTACAGGTTCAGGAACCAAGCTTGATCAACGATGCTCAAGAATTCATTAAAATGGGGACTGACGTCTCATGTAACCTTGGTTCAACTAACGTGGTCAACATGATGACTTCACCTGATTTTGGTCGTTCGATTCGTGCCATGGTTCGTGCTTTAACCTTCGTTACAGATAGCTCTCATATCGTGGCCGTTCCAACAATTGACCACGGAAATAAACTGGCGCATTCGTTCGGACTTGGAGCTATGGGACTTCACAGCTACCTTGCGCAACAATTGATTGAATACGGATCACCTGAATCTGTCGAATTCACCAGCATCTACTTCATGCTTTTGAACTACTGGACTTTGGTAGAATCAAATAATATTGCGCGTGAACGTGGTGTTACCTTCCATAACTTTGAAAAATCAGATTATGCCAACGGTACTTACTTTGATAAGTACACGACTGGAGAATTTGTACCAAAATCTGATCGCGTCAAAGAACTCTTTAAAGATATCTTTATCCCAAGTGCAGAGGATTGGGCAGAACTGCGTGCTAAAGTTCAAGCAGATGGTCTTTACCACCAAAACCGCTTGGCTGTCGCACCAAATGGTTCAATCAGCTACATCAATGACGTATCTGCTTCTATCCACCCAATTACACAACGGATTGAAGAACGCCAAGAAAAGAAAATCGGGAAGATCTACTACCCTGCAGCAGGATTGTCAACGGAAACGATTCCTTACTACACTTCTGCCTACGACATGGATATGCGAAAAGTCATCGATGTCTATGCTGCTGCAACTGAGCATGTAGATCAAGGCCTTTCACTGACCCTCTTTATGCGTAGCGACATTCCAAAAGGGCTCTACGAATGGAAAACAGAAAACAAACAAACCACTCGTGACTTGTCTATCCTTCGCAACTATGCCTTTAATAAGGGAATCAAGTCTATCTACTACGTCCGTACCTTTACAGATGATGGTGGAGAAGTTGGCGCCAACCAATGTGAAAGCTGTGTCATCTAATCCGCTATCCTAGATAGCTATCAAAAGTCGGTTCGCCGACTTTTTGTGCGGTATTCTATCAATTTATGGTAGAATAGTAACGATTGAATGAATAGAAAAAGAAAGTGATGCAAATGGAAACATACTACAAAGCCATTAACTGGAATGCGATCGAAGATGTCATCGATAAATCGACCTGGGAAAAACTGACAGAGCAATTCTGGTTGGATACACGTATCCCTTTGTCAAACGACTTGGACGACTGGAGAAAGTTATCTAATAAAGAAAAAGACCTAGTTGGTAAAGTCTTTGGGGGATTAACTCTTCTAGATACCATGCAATCTGAAACAGGTGTTCAGGCTCTTCGTGCAGATATTCGTACTCCCCATGAAGAAGCTGTCTTTAACAACATCCAATTTATGGAATCAGTCCATGCTAAGTCGTACTCTTCTATCTTTTCGACCTTGAATACCAAGTCAGAAATCGAAGAGATTTTCGAATGGACCAACACCAATCCTTTCCTTCAAAAGAAAGCAGAAATCATCAACGAAATCTACCTCAATGGGACTCCCCTTGAAAAGAAAGTTGCCAGCGTCTTCCTTGAAACCTTCCTCTTCTACTCTGGTTTCTTCACACCTCTCTACTATCTTGGAAACAACAAATTGGCCAACGTAGCTGAGATCATCAAGTTGATCATTCGGGACGAATCTGTTCACGGAACCTATATCGGCTACAAGTTCCAACTTGGATTTAACGAATTACCAGAAGAAGAACAAGAGAAACTTAAAGAATGGATGTATGATCTTCTCTACACCCTCTATGAAAACGAAGAAGGCTACACAGAGAGCCTCTATGATGGTGTGGGCTGGACAGAGGAAGTCAAGACCTTCCTTCGCTACAACGCCAATAAAGCCCTCATGAACTTGGGACAAGATCCGCTCTTCCCTGACTCAGCAGATGACGTTAACCCAATTGTCATGAACGGAATCTCAACCGGTACTTCTAACCACGACTTCTTCTCTCAAGTCGGAAATGGTTACCTTCTCGGTGAAGTAGAAGCCATGCAGGATGACGATTACAACTACGGTTTATAAGTCAAAAACCTTTCCAGACGGAAAGGTTTTTTTGTAGATGTTTTTTGAGAATGATCGCTTAGGACTTGTAAAGACCGTAAAAATAAGAATTAAAGTATTCCTGAAAAAATATAATTGACATCTAATTTTCAGAAACATTCAAATAGATACTGGAAATTTCCGCCGTGAGAAAAGTGCCTGAGACTATTAAGTCTCAGGCACTCGGAATTATTGAGACCTTAGGCTCAATAATTAGTCATGGAACTTCGTAGAAGTTCGCTGACGTCCGTACTCACCTAAGGAAATTTTTTTAAAAGGCTTTATCTTCAATCTGAAACCTTTCCAGACGGAAAGGTTTTTTGTTGCAATCTTTTCTGATTAGATATGTTTCTTTTTAGAAAAAAGAGGTTGGACAAACATCCAACCTCTTCTGTTTATTACAATTTACCTGCTACAGCATCCAACAATTCTTGGATCTTCGCTTGGTTGCTTCCTCCTGCCATGGCCATGTCTGGTTTACCACCACCACGTCCATCGACGATTGGAGCCAATTCTTTGATCACATTACCTGCATGCACTTCTTTTGTCTTGCTGGCTACAAGGACATTGACCTTGTCACCGATAGCAGCAACTAGGACAAGAAGATCAGAGTAGTCTTTTTGTTTCCAGTTATCCGCAAA
>OGEN01002050.1_pt1 | contig 10760 bp, 7 predicted proteins | sample 1570671 | NCBI WGS metagenome assembly OGEN01 (sample SAMEA2582128, study PRJEB24529) | metagenome | biome: Human gut stool | place: China | collected 2011
TCAGGGCGTCCTCATCCTTCTTCAGGTTGGGGGCGTAGCCGCCCTCGTCGCCCACACCGGCAGCGGGAGTGCCGTTCTCCTTCAGCACAGCCTTCAGGGCGTGAAACACCTCGGCACAGCGGCGCAGGGCCTCCCGGAAGGAGGGGGCGGAGACAGGCATAATCATGAACTCCTGGATCTCCACATTGTTGGTGGCGTGGGCGCCGCCGTTGAGGATGTTCATCATAGGCACGGGCAGCTGCTTGGCGTTGACGCCGCCGATATAGCTGTACAGGCTGGCGCCCAGGCTCTCGGCCGCCGCCTTGGCGCAGGCCAGGGACGCGCCCAGGATGGCGTTGGCACCCAGGCGAGACTTGTTGGGGGTGCCGTCCAGGTCGATCAGGGCCTTGTCGATGGAGGTCTGATCCAGGACATTCATGCCGATCAGGCACTCGGCGATCTCGGTGTTGACGTTCTCCACAGCCTTTTCCACGCCCTTGCCGTTGTAGCGGCCCTTGTCGCCGTCCCGCAGCTCGCAGGCCTCATAGATGCCGGTGGAAGCGCCGGAGGGCACGGCGGCGCGGCCCATAGTGCCGTCCTCCAAATAGACCTCCACTTCCACAGTGGGGTTGCCCCGGCTGTCTAGGATCTCCCGGCCCAGGACGTCGACAATCTCAATGATCTGCTTCATAGAACTCGTACTCCTTTATTAAAATTATAAGACAGAATCATGCGGGCGCGTTCCTCCCAAGGGAGGGCCCACCAGGGATTTCCGGTGCTATTATATCGGTAATCGTTTACTCTGTCAAGCAAACCGGATATTTCCAGTGAAAAAAGTGCGCACTCCTGTCACAGAAGGACGGCGCTGCTGAGAATCTCAAAGGCCTCCTAACAGGGCAGGCGCTTTTTCTCCATGGGCGGCAGGCTGTCGTCAAACCGGCGGGCTTCCGCTTCGTCAAACACAAACGCCGGGCTCTGGCGGTATATCCAGCTTTTTCCCGCCAGGGTGCCGGGCTCCAGTTCCTTCACCAGCATCGCGGCGGGATACGTCCCGTCCTCCAGATGGACCCGGTGCTTTTTGCAGCTTTGGAAGCCGCGGCCCACGTAGTTGTTGGGATCGCCGAAGATCACAATAGCCTCGTACCCCATGGCGGACGCCCGCCGGAAGGACTCCTCCATCAGCAGCCTGCCATAGCCCCGGCGCTGCAGTCCCGGTCGGATACAGACTGGTCCAAAGGTCAGGATGCCCTTCTCCTTCCCTGCCTCGTCCACCAGTGTGCTCTTCGTGTACATGATATTGCCGACCACACGGCCGTCCAGCTCCAGCACCAGGTCCAACTCCGGCAGAAAATCCGGGTGGGGCCGGATGGCGCGGGCCAGGTAGTGCTCCGTGCATCCTGGCGTGTAGAGGTTGTAAAACGCCTGCCGGATGATGTCCTCCACCTGCTGGTAATCGCTCACCCGCTCCGGGCGGATCGTGATGTTCTTCTCCATATCGGTTCCTCCCTGCATGAATTGGCGCCCTGCGGGCGCAGTCTGCACAGCTTGTCCTGCTCTCTATTATATGTCTCTTTCGGCTGCACGCAATGGTGGGCAGTGATTTTTTTCGTCCGGAGTGAAAGCTGGCGCGAAAAAGCGCCTCCCGCAAAAGCGGGAGGCGCCGAATCGAAAACTCACAGGAGGTTCATCAGGTTGAAGCTCAGGATCAGGCCGGAGAACACGATGGACACCGTGGAGCACACCTTGATGAGGATATTCAGGGACGGGCCGGAGGTGTCCTTGAAGGGGTCGCCCACCGTATCGCCCACGACGGCGGCCTTGTGGCACTCGGAGCCCTTGCCGCCGTGGTGGCCGCCCTCAATATACTTCTTGGCGTTGTCCCAGGCACCGCCGGCGTTGGACATGAACACCGCCATGGCAAAGCCGGTGACGGACACGCCGCCCAGCAGGCCCACCACGCCGGTGGGGCCCAGCACCAGGCCAGTAGCCAGAGGCACGATGATGGCCAGCAGGGCCGGCACCACCATCTCATGCAGGGCACCCTTGGTGCACAGGGACACGCAGGAGGCATAGTCCGGGTCTGCCTTGTACTCCATGATGCCCGCGATCTCCTTGAACTGGCGGCGGACCTCCACCACGATGGACTGGGCCGCCTTCTGCACCGCGCTCATGGTGAAGGCGGAGAAGACGAAGGTCAGCATGGCGCCGATGAACATGCCCACCAGCACCGTGGGGCTGGTCAGGGTGAAGTTCAGCATCTCCTCCGTGTTCTCCTGGACGATGTTCACGTAGCTGACCAGCAGGGCCAGGGCCGTCAGGGAGGCGGAGCCGATGGCGAAGCCCTTGCCGGTGGCGGCGGTGGTGTTGCCCAGGGAGTCCAGGGCGTCGGTGCGGTTGCGCACCTCCTCGCCCAGGCCGCTCATCTCGGCGATGCCGCCGGCGTTGTCGGCCACGGGGCCGTAGGCGTCGGTGGCCAGGGTGATGCCCAGGGTAGACAGCATGCCCACCGCGGCGATGCCGATGCCATACAGGCCCTTGGAGAAAAGCTCGCCATAGTTGGCCGCATTGGTGGTCAGGGAACCGCCGGCGGCCAGGAAGGAGACGATGATGGCCACGCCGATGATGACGATGGGGGCGGCGGTGGACTTCATGCCCAGGGAGATGCCGCCGATGATGGTGGTGGCGGCGCCGGTCTCGGTGGAGTCGGCCAGGCCCTGGGTGGGCTTATAGGTGTCGGAGGTGTAGTACTCGGTAAAATAGCCGATGGCGCAGCCGGCCACCAGACCCGCCAGAATGGCGATGTAAGGGCCCCAGGAGCCCATGATGTAATAGGTGACGGGGGCGGCGATGACGGCGGCCAGCACGGCGGCGGTGTAGGTGCCTTTGCGCAGAGTAGCCAGCAGGGACTTCTGGGTGGCGTTCTCCTTGGTGCGGATCAGGAAGGTGCCGATGACGGAGCACACCACGCCCACCACGGCGATGATGAGGGGCAGAAGCATGGCGTTCCAGGTCAGGCCATCGGCGGCGTAGGCGGAGGCGCCCAAGGCGAAGGTAGCCAGAATGGAGCCCACGTAGGACTCATAGAGGTCGGCGCCCATACCCGCCACATCGCCCACGTTGTCCCCCACGTTGTCGGCAATGGTGGCGGGGTTGCGGGGGTCGTCCTCGGGGATGCCGGCCTCCACCTTGCCCACCAGATCGGCGCCCACGTCGGCGGCCTTGGTGAAGATGCCGCCGCCCACGCGGCCGAACAGGGCCATGAAGGAGGCGCCCATGCCGAACATGACCATGGTCTGGGCGATCTGGGCGGCCTCAAACCCTGCGATGTACTTGAGAATGTGGAACCAGATGGACACGTCCAGCAGACCCAGGCCCACCACGGTGAAGCCCATGACCGCGCCGGAGGAGAAAGCCACGTTCAGGCCCCGGTTGAGGCTCTCATGGGCGGCGTTGGCAGTGCGGGCGTTGGCGGAGGTGGCAATCTTCATGCCCACAAAGCCCGCCAGGCCGGACCAGATGCCGCCGGTCAGGAAGGCGAAGGGGATAAACCAGTTGTCCAGCATCCCGACTCCTGCCAAAATTAACAAAATGACGAAGACAATGATAAAGATCTTTGCAACGGTAGTATACTGGCGCTTAAGGTAGGCATTTGCGCCCTTACGGATGGATGCGGCCAGCTTTTGCATCAGTTCGGTGCCCTCTGAGAACTTGAGCACCTTCTTGGCTTTGGTTAAGGCGAAGATTAATGCAATTAATGCACCTACTAAGCCGACCCAAAACAGGTTTTCCAACAACTTTCCCCACTCCTTTTTTTCTTTGGAAGCCTTGTAACACAAGGCTTCCAGCGTTAAGAGACAATATAATATTAACGCAAAAAGGGGTGATTTGGCAAGTATATCTTAAGATAAGAAAGCGTCAAATCCTAGGATTTGACGCTTTCGACAAAAACGAATGATTGGTTTAAGAACGCTTCCATGCATTTCTGCTAAAGAGAACGAGAACAGGCAGAACCTCCAGGCGCCCGATCAGCATACACAGGGAGAGCACCAGCTTGGAGAAGCCGGAAAAGGCGGAGTAGTTGCCCATGGGGCCCACCAGCTCCAGTCCGGGGCCCACATTGCCGATGCAGGAGACTACGGCGGTGAAGGTGGTGCCAAAGGAGAAGTTGTCCACCGACACCAGCAGCGTGGCCCCCAGGGCGATGAAAAGATAGGCTGCAAAAAAGAGCTGGACGGAGCGCAGGCTGTCCTCATCTACCACCCGGCCGTCCAGCTTGACCACGTTGACGGAGCGGGGGTGCACCACCTGCCGGATCTCCCGGCGGATGCACTTGAGCAGGAGCAGAACGCGGGAGCACTTGATGGCGCCGCCGGTGGAGCCGGCGCAGGCGCCGATGAACATGAGCAGCACCAGCAGAATCCGCGAAAACTCCGGCCACAGGTTGAAGTCAGTGCTGGCGAAGCCGGTGGTGGAGATAATCGAGCCCACCTGAAATGCGGCGTGGCGCACGGCGGAGCCGTCCGCCGGATACATGGGCCAGATGTTGATGGAGATCAGGAGGGTGCTGAAAGCCACCACGGCCAGAAAGAAGCGCAGCTCGTCGCTGCGGAGCGCCTGGCGGACCTTGCCGCAGAGCAGCAGGAAGTAGAGGGCAAAGTTGATGGAGAAGACCAGCATGAAGAGCGTGATGATGACCTCAATGGCAGGGCTTTCATAGGCCGCAATAGACAGGTTTCTGGTGGAGAAGCCGCCGGTGCCCGCGGTGGCGAAGGAGTGAACCAGGCTGTCATACCACGGCATGCCGGCGATTCGCAGGCAGAAGACCTCCAGCAGAGTGAGGGCGCAGTAGATGCCGTAGAGGATTTTGGAGGACTGGCTGGTCTTGGGTACCAGCTTGCTCACAATGGGCCCGGGGCTCTCGGCGCGCATCACATGCAGGGTCCGTCCGCCCAGGCTGGGCAGCAGGGCGATGGTGAGGATCAGCACCCCCATGCCGCCCATCCAGTGCATGAAGGAGCGCCAGAAAAGGATTCCTCTGGGCAGGGGCTCCACTGCGGTCAGGACGGAGGCGCCGGTAGTGGTGAAGCCGGAGACCGACTCGAAGAAGCAGTCCACATAGGAGGGGAAAAAGCCGCTGAAAAAGAAGGGGAGGGCGCCGAAGGCGCTCATCAGCAGCCAGATGAGGGCCACGGCGAAAAAGCCCTCCCGGGGGAAAAAGTGGTCGTTGCTGCGTATGAGGGAAAGGGCGAGCCCCACTGCTCCCGTCATGGCAATGGACAGGAGGAAGGGAAGGGGATTTTCGCGGTAGAACAGGCAGACCAGCAGGGGGAGGAGCAGCGCGCCTGCCTCTACCAGCAGGGTCTTGCCCGTCAACTTGAAGACCAGGCGGAAGTTCATGCGTCGCCTCCCAGCTCCAGAAGGGAGTCCTCAAAGATGTCGTTGAGATCCAGAATCCCGTGGTTGCGGGATATGACGATCACGGTGTCACCAGCGGCGATGGAAGAGGAGCCGTCAGGGATTACGATACGGCCCTGGTGCACCAGGACGGCGACCAGGATGCCAGGCTTCAGGCGCAGCTCTCGCAGGGGGGTGTCCCGGTTTCGGGTGGTTGCATTGGCCACAAATTCCATAGCCTCGGCGTGGCCGTCGGCGATCTTGTAGAGGGCGTTCATGACGCTGCCCTTGGAGTTCTGCATACCGCGTACCACCTGAAGAATCTGCCCGGCGGTCAGCAGCTTGGGGGAGATCACGCTGTCCAGCCCAGCGGCGTGGGCGATGCCGGCATAATTCTGGCGGTTGGACTTGGCCACCACCTTGGGCAGGCCCAGATCCCGCTCGATGCCGGTGTAGTTTTGCCGGTTACATTTGGCCACGACTTTGGCGACCTTGCGCTGCATGGCGTAGAGGGAGATAATGAGGTTGTCTTCATCCCGGTCGGTGAGGGCTACGAAGGCGTCGGAGGCGGTCACATCCTCCTCCTCCAGAAGTTCCTGGTCGGTGCCGTCGCCGCAGATGACCGTGGCCTTGGGCAGTACCTCGCTGAGATGGCGGCAGCGGTCCAGACTGCGCTCAATGATCTTTACGTGTATGCCAAGCCGCTCCAGAATGGCGGTGAGGTAGTGTGCGATTCGTCCGCCGCCCACCAGAAATACGTTGCGGCACCTGGGATTGTGCCGCCCCAGCAGGCGAAAGAAGGCGGTCAGGCCGGTAGGCTGGCCGATCAGATAGAGCCGGTCCCCCACCTGGGGCACAAAGGAACCGTCGGGGATGACCACATCTCCCTCCGCCCGCTCGGCGGCACAGAACAGCATAGGGAGGGACTGGAGCTGGCCGCTCTGGGCGGACAGGGGATGTCCCACCAGAAAGTCCTCCTCCCGCACCCGGAAGCCAATCAGCTCCACCCGACCCCGGCAAAAGGTCTCCAGATTGGCGGCAGGGGGAAAGCGAAGCAGACGGGCGATCTCCGCCGCCGCGGCGTTTTCCGGGTTGATGACCAGGTCGATGCCCAGGGCCTCCTTCAGCAGGGAGAGCTCCATAGCATATTCTACATTGCGTACCCGGGCGATCGTATACTTGGCGCCCAGCCGCTTGGCGGTCAGGCAGCAGACCATGTTGACCTCATCCATACTGGTGGCGGCGATCAGCACATCCGCAGCATCCACACCCGACTCTCTCAGGGCGGAAATGGACGCGCCGTTGCCTTTGACACACATGACATCCAGGGCCTCAGAGGCGTGGCGGAGAGCGGCGTCGTTGGTGTCAATTACGGTGATATCGTGCTCCTCCTGAGAGAGGTGCTCGGCGAGGGTAAAGCCCACCTTGCCGTCGCCCACGATGATGATTTTCAAACTCCATACATCCTTTCAGAGCGCCCGGAGGTGCCCCACAACACATTGCATGCTAATCTTAACGCAATCTTAACACGCATGCAAGGACATTATGCGTAATTTGCCGAAAAAGAGCCCCTCTCCACAGGGAGAGGGGCTCTTTTTCGGCTTTTATACCGTCCATTCACTGTGCACCAGGCCGACCAGATACCAGTCACCCTGATAGCATTCAAACACCAGTTTGAGAGAACACCAGTCGTATCCGGCCATCTGTTCGTCCAGACCGGGAAAGTGATACTCCACAAAACGTCCCTCCGGATAGGCGGAGGCCACATTTTCCAGCGCGTTTCCCTGCATCAGAACGGTGTCTACCGCCGTCTCAGGGGCGGCAGTATAGTCGGCATTGAAGACGTAGCGCTCAAAATACTCCCGTCCGGTCAGTTCAATGGGGGCGCCGGTGCCGTCCTCAATACCCCACACATAAGGGATGTCGTCCTCGGGCAAGAGGACGAGCTGGGCGGGGAGGAGATTGCGGTCACAACTGGGCTCCACCGTGGAGTAAGGCGTCAGGGTAACCCCTTTCTCCGGGTGCACCAGCGCGGCCAGGGCCTCATAATCGCTCTCCTTCAGCGCGGCGAGAACCTGTCCGGCACGGTCGGACAGGCAGGAGGTGCCGGCGTCGGCCGGCGCGGCCTGGTAGAGGGTAGATCTACCCTCTACCTCAATAGCGTCCAGCGCGGAAACTGCGGGATACTCCGCTGCGGTGGCACGGACCGAGTTCAGGCTGGCAGAGGAGATCCCGCTGCCGAACAGGGTGCCCAGTGCAAGCCCGCCCAAAAGGGCGATCAGGGCAAATAGCACGGCCTTCTTCATCCGGTACACACCTTTCCTGTCAGGGGAAATTCACAATTCTTTATTTTAAAAGCAGCACACAAAAAAAGCAACAACAAAAGGTTACAAAAGCTAGGATGCTTTTGTATATCTTGCAATGATGGAAAAAAGGAGGTATAATAAAAAATAGTTTTTTGTCAGAACAAGGAGGATTATCATGCACGAACACGAGCTGCAATTTCATATCAAATGTAAGGCCGGCGACGTGGGCCGCTACTGTTTCCTGCCCGGTGATCCCGGCCGCTGCGAGAAGATCGCAGCCTACTTTGATAACCCGGTGAAGGTACAGAGCAACCGGGAGTACACCACCTATACCGGAACCCTTCTGGGGGAGAAGGTGAGCGTCTGCTCCACCGGCATCGGCGGCCCCTCTGCGGTGATCGCCATGGAGGAGCTGCACAACATCGGCGCGGACACCTTCATCCGGGTGGGCACCTGCGGCGGCATCGCCCTGCCCGTTAAGAGCGACGATGTGGTGATCGCCACCGGCGCGGTCCGCCACGAGGGGGCCAGCCGGGAGTACGCCCCCATCGAGTTCCCCGCCGTGTCCGACTATGAGGTGCAGAGTGCCCTGGTGCAGGCTGCCAAAAACCTGGGCAAGCCCTGGCACGCCGGCGTGGTGCAGTGCAAGGATTCCTTCTATGGACAGCACGACCCCAAGCGGATGCCAGTGAGCCAGGAGCTGCTCTACAAGTGGGAGGCGTGGAAGCGCCTGGGTGTCCTGGCCTCCGAGATGGAGTCCGCCGCCCTGTTCTGCTGTGCCGCCGCCCTGGGGGTGCGCTGCGGCTCCTGCTTCCACGTCATCTGGAACCAGGAGCGGGAGGCTGCCGGGCTGGATCAGGAGGAGAGCCACGATCTGTCCGCCGCCCTGGAGGTAGGCATCGAGGCCGTCAGGCTGCTGATCGAAGCCGACCGGGCCGCGAAGGGGTGAGCCGCAGAACCGCTCCGCCCTGCCTTTGCATAGTGAAAAATGCCTGGAACCATGTGGTTCCAGGCATTTCTTATTGCTTATTTTACCGTTTTCAGCGCCCGCATGGCGTTGAGAATGGCGATGACGGACACGCCCACATCGGCGAACACCGCCTCCCACATATTGGCAACACCGGCGGCGCTGAGCGCCAGCACCAGGAACTTGACGGCCAGGGCGAAGACGATGTTCTGACGGACGATGGCCAGGGTGCGCCGGGCGATTCGAATGGCGTCGGCAAGCTTGGAGGGCTTGTCATCCATCAGCACGATGTCGGCGGCCTCGATGGCGGCATCGGAGCCCAGGCCGCCCATGGCGATGCCGATGTCGGCCCGGGAGAGCACCGGGGCGTCGTTGATGCCGTCGCCCACGAAGGCCAGGGCCCCCTTGGGGGAGACCTCACCCAGCAGAGCCTCCACACGGGTCACCTTGTCGGCGGGGAGGAGCTGGGTGTGTACCTCGTCCAGGCCCAGCTCCTGTGCCACTGACTCACCCACGGCTTTGGCGTCGCCGGTGAGCATGACGGTTCTGCGCACACCACAGGCCTTCAGCGCGGTGATGGCCTCCTTCGCGTCGGGCTTCACCTCGTCGGAGATGACGATGTGGCCCAGGTAGACCCCATCGGAGGCCACGTGGACGGTGGTGCCTACCCGGTGACAGGGGTGCCAGCTCACGCCGATGTCCTCCATCAGCTTGTCGTTGCCGGCGCAGATCTGGCGGCCGTCCACTGTGGCCCGCACGCCCCGGCCGGACAGCTCCTCCACATTGGATACCCGGGAGGCATCCAATTCCTTGCCGTAGGCCTCCTTGAGAGAGCGGGAGATGGGGTGGTCGGAGTAGCTCTCCGCCAGGGCGGCCAGCTCCAGAAGCTGCGCCTCGCCGCAGTGGTCGGGATGGATGGCGGTGACGTTAAACACGCCGCGGGTCAGAGTGCCGGTCTTGTCAAAGACCACGAGTTCCGTTTTGGCCAGTACCTCCAGATAGTTGCCGCCCTTTACCAGAATACCGTTTTTAGAGGCCCCGCCGATGCCGCCGAAGAAGGACAAGGGGACGGAGATGACCAGGGCGCAGGGGCAGGAGACCACCAGGAAGTTCAAAGCCCGCTGGATGGAGTCCACCCATTGGATGGAGGTAAACAGGGGGGGCAGGAGGGCCAGAGCCACTGCGGCCAGCACCACGGCGGGGGTGTAGTACCGGGCGAACTTGGTGATGAAGTTTTCTGCCTTGGCCTTCTTGCTGGAGGAGTTCTCCACCAGATCCAGAATTTTAGCCACAGTGGACTCCTCAAAGGCCTTGGTGACCCGAACCCGCAGCAGGCCGGACAGGTTGACACAGCCGGAGATCACATCGTCGCCGGGCTGGGCCTCCCGGGGGAGGGACTCGCCGGTGAGGGCCGCAGTGTCCACATTAGAGGTGCCCTCCAGCACCACGCCGTCCAGGGGGATGCGCTCGCCGGCCTTGATGACGATGGTGTCACCCACCGCCACATCCTCGGGGTCTACCTGCCGGAGCTGACCGTCCACCTCAATGTTGGCGTAGTCGGGCCGGATATCCATCAGGGAGGTGATGGACTTGCGGGACTGGTCTACGGCATAGCTCTGGAAGAGCTCGCCCACCTGGTAGAACAGCATGACGAATACGGCCTCGGGGTATTCGCCGGTGGCCAGGGCGCCCACAGTGGCCAAGGACATCAGAAAGTTTTCATCAAACACGTGCCCCTTCTTCAGATTCTTCGCTGCCTGTAATACAATTTTCCCACCAAGAATCAGATAGGCTATAACAAATCCAATTGATGTCACTGTCGGATAAGAATCCTCAAATATCATCCCTGCTGCAAACAATACTGCACCTGCAAGAATACCTATTATCGCTTTTTGGTTCTCCTCCTGTTTTTCTTTGTGTACTTTTGACTCTTTTTGTTTTACCACTACCTCAGACTCTATCGATGCACAAATTTCCTGTAGTACCGGAAGAAGATCCTCTTGATGATTCGATGCAACTTTTAACTGCTTTGTCGCAAATGTGATCACCGCATCTTCCACTTCTGGCTACTCTACTCCATCTTCCGCAACCTGATGGACAATGCCATCGCTTAC
>OGEN01002059.1_pt1 | contig 10711 bp, 8 predicted proteins | sample 1570671 | NCBI WGS metagenome assembly OGEN01 (sample SAMEA2582128, study PRJEB24529) | metagenome | biome: Human gut stool | place: China | collected 2011
TCGAATATTGGGTGCCATACACTCCATTATCATTTGTAGAAGAGAATGGTATGGTTGACTGGCCTAATCGCATCAAAGATTCTGCACCAGCTTGTGAACCATCTCCACCAATAACGACAACACCTTCGATTCCATGTTTCTTCAATTGCTCGATCCCTTTTAATTGACCTTCGCGTTGTGCGAATTCAGGGTAACGTGCTGAGTGAAGGAAGGTACCACCGCGGGAAATAATATCTCCAACAGATGAGGCATCAAGGGGCTGGATTTTACCAGCAACCATTCCCGCGTATCCATCATAGATACCGAAAACTTCCATTCCTTCTGAAATTGCTTGACGAACAACTGCACGGATGGCAGCGTTCATCCCAGGGGCATCTCCACCACTAGTTAAAACAGCAATACGTTTCATTTCGTTGTTTGCTCCTTTTTTTTCTTTTACATTCTACGTAATTATAACACAAAGAAGACTAAAATTCTCGTATTTTTCGCAGTTTTTACCGATAAATCGTTTTCATAACGAGATTCTTTAATTCATCTTCCAATCCTTTGTTTTTCTGGACTGTATAGCCCTTCAATTGCAAGGTTTTCTTCTCTTCTTCATAGCGTAATATTACAGGATATGGCCCTGGATATTTTTTTAAGATAGAAAGCATCATTTTATCATCTTTATGGTTAGCCAGTTGAATCCAGAATTTCTCATTGGTCGCTAGTTGCGCCTCTGCTAGAATCATCTGCAAGCGCCCATCACGCTCTTGTATCTTCCCTGTCAAGTAATAAAAGCCACCTTCTTTTATCAAGGAGGAAAATCGATTGTAGGTTTCAGGGAAAAGGGTCACATCCAATTTTTTCTTGGTATCACTGACTTGTAAGAAAGCCATGAGATCTCCCGACTTGGTTCGAATAGTTCGAATACTTTGTACCTCAATGAGAATGCGTGCCTGCTCTCCTTGTATGAGTTGAGAAATTGGTTGGATCTCGTAGGGACTCGTTTGCCCAATCGCAACCAATGGGTGGGTACTGAGCCCGATGCCAATAATGGCCTCTTCCTTCTCATATTTTTCAGCCTGGCTAAAGTCTTCCACTTCTGTCCAGGAATAGTTAGAATCCGCAAACAAACTTCCTAGCTCATCAGCAAAGACAAACAAATTCGGCAAATTGTGAAGCACCTTGCGTCTATTTTTTTCAAAAATGTCGAATAATCCAAGCTCCACTAAAGGTGTTAACAAAGGCAATTTATGATACTGATTGGGGAGTCGTAAAATAAAATCTTCGACACTTTCAAAGGGACGATTATCAATGATCCAATACGCTAAATCTCTTGGGAGTCCCTTGATATTTTTCATTCCCAGGTAGATTTTTCGATCCTGGAACTTATCTCTGTAAGGGATGGTATTGATGGATAATGGCGCGACTTTAAAATCAAACTGGAGAGCATCTGCCAGATAATCGCTGCTCGAATAATTGAGCATGACATCAAAGAAAACATCTGGATAATGGACCTTGAAATAGGCCATCTGAAAAGCCAAGGCAGAATAGGCATAGGCATGGGAACGGTTAAACCCATATCCTGCGAATTTTTCCATGATTGCAAAGACCTCTTTGGCTTTTTCTTCCGTATGACCAAGTTTAAGAGCACCTGAGACAAAATCGTCTTCCATCTTATGCATTTCAGCTGCATTTTTTTTACCCATAGCCCGACGTAAAATATCGGCTTTCCCCAGGCTAAAGCCCGCAAAACGTTGGGCAACCTGCATAACCTGCTCTTGATAGAGCATGATCCCATAAGTGGGCCTTAAGATTTCTTCGATAGCTGGATCCAGAATATCAACTTTTTCCTGGCCGTGCTTTCTTTTGACGAAATTATCAATGTAATCACTAGCTCCTGGACGATTGAGAGAGGTGGTCGCTACTACTTCTTCGAAATGATTGGGTCTCACACGTCTCAAGAGGCGAATGGCTCCAGCCTGTTCAAATTGGAAAATCCCCTTGGTATCCCCAGCAGCAAACAAGGCCAAGGTTTCTGGATCTTCTAAATCAATGGCTTCAATCACGATCTCTTCTTGGTACTTTTCATAGACGGCTTCCTTCATTTTCTGAACAAAGGTTAAATTTCGCAGACCCAAAAAGTCCATCTTCAACAGACCATTGGCTTCAACCGCATGGGCATCATACTGGGTGACAAACATATCTTCTCCGTACTTGAGAGGAATGTGATCCGTCAAATCCTGGTCACTCATCACAACACCAGCCGCGTGGATCGAGGTTTGTCTAGGTTGGCCTTCTATTCTTTTGGCAATTTCAAAGCCACGTTCAAATTCTGCTCGACTATGAATCACTTGTCGAAAAGCTAGATTCTGTTCATACGCGGTTGTCAGCGTATCCCTAAACCCAATCCGCTTGGTAATGGAGGTCAATTCGTACTCTGGTACCCCAAAACGTTTAAAGACATCTCGAATGGCTTGTTTGGCCCCAAAGGTTGAAAAGGTCACGATCTGAGCTGCATGGTAACTCCCGTAACGGTCTCGCACATAGCGGATAAATTCTGGACGATAGATATCAGGAATATCAATATCAATATCCGGCATGGTGTAGCGCTCCACATTTAAAAAGCGCTCAAAGAGGAGGTTCTTCTCCACAGGATCAATCCCTGTAATCCCTAGGGCATAGGCTACCAGTGAACCTACAGCAGACCCACGTCCCATTCCCATATAATAGCCTTGACTCCGTCCGAAACGAAGAAGGTCCCAGACAATTAAGAAATAATCATCAAAGCCCATTTGGTGAATAATGTCTAATTCATGCTCCAGACGTTCTTGATAGACCGGATTGGTCAAGTTCTTTCGAAGAAGACCCGCTTGGGCTAATTCTCTCAGTTCCTCAACAGCTGGTTTCTGAGGATTGAAGCGAGGCAATTTCAACTGAGTATCAATGTCGTATTGAATTCCTTGGGCAAGTTTTTCCAGATTTGTGATGGCTTGAGGAAATCGCTCTGCAAAATCATTCTTTAAATCCTGAGGAGTTTTTAGGACTGTTGTCGGATCAATTGGCCCTGTTTCCGTCAAGCTTTGATTGTCCTTGATGGCTGCCAGCATCTGCATGGCTTCCACATCTTCCTCCTCAAAAAAACGCACAGTATGAAGAGGGAGCACAGGGTGGCTAAACTCTTGGACCAGCGTATCGGCAAAAACTCCGATGAAGTAATCTAGACCAAGCGGCAAGTCTTCACTGGCAAAAGGCGCTGGGACAATGACTGCTACTCCTTCTGTAAGGTGCTTCACATCCTCCCAATTGTTTTTCCCCATCATTTTGAGGGTCGACATTTTCATCAGATTCTGATACCCCCTCGTTGACAGGGCCATCATCCGAAACGGAATTGTTTCATTGTCTACCTCTAGTCCAACTTCTAAACCGACCAAAGGGCTGAGCTTGTGGGCCTGACAGGCTTCGATAAATTCATAAGCACCATACAAATTATCTACATCCATGATTCCCAATGCGTCATAACCCATGCTTTTAGCCACTTGGACATAGTCTTTTATGGTTACAAGGCTTTCCATAAAGGTATAGACTGATTTGGTATCTAGCTGTGCAATCACTGTTTTCTCCTCCCTCACTCGTCTATTTTTGATAACTCCTTTTGTAACTCTTTTTTGTACAAAAAAACACCACTGCTACACAATGATGTCTCAACAACGGAAGACATGGGATTCGAACCCACGCACGCTTTTACACGCCTACCGCGTTTCCAACACGGCCTCTTAAGCCTCTTGAGTAATCTTCCATGAATAAAAATATGGAGCCGGTGGGAGTCGAACCCACGTCCAAACACCTGCCAACATATTTGTCTACAACCATAGGTTATGTCTTAGTTTAACAGCTACATGACACATAACTCAAGCCCTGTAGTTGCGAGTCTATCAATCTCTTATCTAACTCCTAGACAAAGTTAGATCGTATCTCGCTAAAATAAAGACCTGTCATCAAACACGAGCGATTCGAATCGGGTCACGCCTGCTGGTGTTTAGGCAGCTAAAGCGTAAGAATTATTATTTTTTGCAGTTATATTTAACTGGCGTTTTACATCCGCTAGATGAGTTGCAAAATATACCTCATAATGCCTGTCGAATCCGTAACGACCCCAAAACGAATACAATTAGTATATCAAAATGTAGCAAAAATTGCAAAATAAAAAATTGAACAAGGAAATTTCTTACTAGAACATCCTCGCTCAATTTCATGTTATTATTGAAGATTCAACTTGTACTTGCTGATATAGTGAATGGTGAAGTACATAGAAACAATCTTGATGACTTCATAGATAAGACCTGGTATGAAGTTAGGTCCAAAATCATCAATATTTCCATAAACCAATGCAGACCCGACGGCATATGAATCTTTTAATGGATTGACTGCTGTACCGATGATACTTAAAACAATGCACAAGAGAAAGAAAAACAGAATAGCCTTAAATCCACGACGATTTTGGAAGAGTTGGCCAAGTGCGATCGATACATAAAATAGGAAGATCCCTGAAGCTGTGGTAAAAATCCACCAAACGATAATCCAATAAGCAATAGAATGACTAAAAGCCTCAGCGATAATACTAAATACAGGAGAGAGGTCTTGTCCAATAACAGCGCCCATCACAATAATTGTGATGAAACCACTCAAAAATAGAAGGAATAGGCAGTAAAGACTCGCTACTAAAGCTCCCACAAATTTAGACAAAATAATCGCATGAGGGCTAGCTGGAAGAGTCCAGGACAAGTAACCTTCACGTCCGTATAAGTTGGAATAGAAACGACGGATAATAATATAGTAGTTACTAAGATAAAGACCAATGACTCCTCCAAAAATGAGAATCCCAAGAGTCCCCGTTATAATTTGCATACTATTGGTTTCCATATCCACAAAACCGTTTGTAGCACTTCCACCAATAACACCTGTAATCACTGACAAACCAAGTGCGATCAAAGTAATCAACAGATACCATTTACTTGTTGACTTAAATTCGTATTTTAATAATTTACCAAACATAGGGTCCTCCTAATAAACACGGAATTGATCACGGAAGATCTCATCGATTGATTTTCCGTATTGATTGCGCATAACAGTCGTATTTTCATGCAAGAGGATTCTTCCTTGGTTGATGAAAATCGCTTCATCCAAAACTTGCTCAATATCAGCAATCAAGTGAGTGGAAATCAAGACAGAAGAGTTTGGACGTCTGTTTTGAATTATGGTCCGCAAAATATAATCACGCGCCGCTGGGTCAACCCCACCGATTGGTTCATCAAGAACATACAAGTCAGCTTCACGACTCATCACCAAAATCAATTGTACTTTTTCCTTGTTCCCTTTTGAAAGGCTGTTCAATTTTTGATTTGGTTGCAAATGCAAATCGTTGAGCAATTGGTAAGCACGTTGGACATTAAAATCTGCATAAAAATCTTGGAAATAGCGAATTGCATCGATAATTTTCATATTTTCATTCAGATAAGTTGTATCAGGCAAATAGGAAACAACTTTTTTAGAAGCTGGGGATGGTAATTGCCCATGAATATAGATATTTCCAAGGCTTGGTTGCAACAAACCATTAATCAATTTAATAATGGTCGTTTTCCCACTACCATTAGGACCCAAGAGGCCAATAATACGGCCAGGTTGAATGTTCAGACTAACATCCATCAGAGCAACTTCATGCCCATAATTCTTTGTCACATGGTCCAAGTAGACCAAAGGATACTGATTCATGTAAATCTCCTTTATTTTCTATTTATGCTATTATACCTTGTCCCCTTGATGATTGCAACTTTATCTGAAAAATTGCTAAGAATTTGTAAATGCTTGTTCAAAAAAACAGGGATAAACAAATCAGAGGTTAGGGAAGCCCCAACCTCTGACTTGTTTTGATGCATAGAATGTTTAACTAATTCCAAGTGCGATCCGTGCATAGCGACTCATCTTTTCAACCGTCCAAGCAGGGTACCAGACCAACTTCACATCCACAGATGTCACTTCTTCTACTTCTGCTAAAACATCATGAATCTGATCTGTCAGAAGATCCGCTAATGGACACCCCATGGTCGTTAGGGTCATATCAATGATGGTTGCTCCAGTTTCACCGTCAAAATGGATCTCGTAGACAAGACCTAAATTGACAATGTCAATCCCAAGCTCAGGATCGATTACCTCTTCCAAAGCATTTAAGATTTTATTTTTAATTTCTTCAATTTGCTCAGTTGTATATGCCCTATGACTTCCTTTTTTTGCTATTTTTCTCTCGATAGAATTTCTTGGCTCGGGTTAAAAAGGTCCCCCGGACCTTTTTAATCCTCTATAAAGTCACGCAATGGTTTGCTTCTGCTTGGGTGGCGGAGTTTGCGAAGGGCTTTGGCTTCGATCTGACGGATCCGTTCACGGGTCACGTTAAAGACTTTCCCCACATCTTCCAAGGTCCGCATTTTTCCATCATCGAGACCAAAACGAAGACGCAAAACATTTTCTTCACGGTCTGTCAGGGTATCAAGAACTTCATCCAATTGTTCACGTAGAACCACACGTGTAGTGTAGTCTACTGGATTTTCAATCACTTCATCTTCGATAAAATCGCCCAAATGGCTATCGTCCTCTTCACCGATTGGGGTTTCAAGAGAAACAGGTTCTTGGGCAATCTTCAAGATTTCGCGCACTTTGTCTGGCGTCATATCCATGCGTTCAGCAATTTGTTCAGGTGTTGGATCTTGTCCCAATTCTTGCAAAAGATTGCGTTGTTCACGAACCAACTTATTGATGGTTTCCACCATATGGACAGGAATCCGAATGGTACGCGCTTGGTCTGCAATAGCACGAGTGATGGCCTGACGGATCCACCATGTAGCATAAGTGGAGAACTTGAACCCTTTGGTATAGTCAAACTTATCAACCGCCTTCATCAACCCCATGTTTCCTTCTTGGATCAAGTCCAAAAATTGCATCCCACGACCAACGTAGCGTTTCGCAATGGAAACAACCAAACGAAGGTTAGCCTCAGCTAGACGTTGCTTGGCTTCCAAGTCACCTTGTTCTACCAAAATGGCTAATTCTTGTTCTTCCTCATTGGTCAAAAGAGGAACGACCCCAATTTCTTTCAAGTACATCCGTACTGGGTCATTGACCTTAGCAGAGTTGCTTCCAAGCAATTCTTCATCTGACAATTCTGGCTCTTCTTCATTGTTCAACACACGCGCACTTGGGTTGCCATCTTTATCAGTGATCGAAATCCCTGCATCTTGAATTCTTTGCAGGAGATCTTCAATACCATCTGCATCCAGTGTGAAAGGAATAACCAACTGATCATTAATTTCATCATCTGTAGCAGTCCCACTTTGCTTATGACTGCGGATAAATTCTGCAATTTGAACGTCCAATGTTGTAATATCTTTTTGTTCTTTAGCCATTCCTACTCCATTCTTCTTTTTTGAGCGATCAAGCGCTCGAGTTCCAATAAAGCTCTTTCCGCATCCCCAGTCGAGGAAGCTTCTTTCACCTTATTTCCAATTTGTTGACTTTCTTTGCGAAGGAGCTCACGAGTGCGTGTTGCTTCTACTTCTTCTAATTCACCATCCGCTATTTCTTCCGGTAAATCTTCTTCTAACATGCGGTACCAGGCGTGTTGAACCCCTTCTGCTTGCTCTGACAAATCCTGCGAAGTAACTTCTCCATTTTGACAGAGCAATTGGTACAAGATCTGTAGTTCCGGTGTATCAAAGGAAAAATCAGGTCGTAAACGATAATCATTCAATACCATTGGAAAATCCTTCATCCTACTCAACAAATGATTTTCCGCCTTGATCAAGCGCGTCATCCCACGATTGGGTAATAAATCTACTGAAAAATTCGACGTTCTTGATTGTCCACTACTTTGAGCCTCTTGCCGTTGATGCAAGCGACTATTGTTGACAATCTGCTCAATCTGCAAATAATCAAAATCTGGTAATAAATCCGCCAGTTTATAAATAGAGGTATTTTGCGCTGTAATGGAGCGCGTCTGGGCGATTATAGGCGCGATCTTTTCTACAAACTCAATCTGTGCTTGTAGATTCTCAATATACTGGGGTTTCCAGTATTGCATCAAGAATTCAACCTTACTGATCCGAGAATTTTTCAAGAGGCCTGCTAGATCTTCTGGGGAAGTTTTTTTGAGGTACTCATCTGGGTCCATCTGATCAGGGATACGGACAATTTCCAACTCCAGATCTTGCAGAACATCCAAGGCCTTAGCTGTCGCTTCAAGCCCTGCCTTATCCCCATCATAAGTCAAAACCACTTTTTTTGAAAAACGAGACAAGTGCTGGACATGCTCAGGTGTCAATGCTGTCCCCATGGAGGCAACAGCATTTTCAATCCCAGCTCGATAAGCCGCAATGACATCCATAAAGCCTTCCATGATATACATTTCATGTTGCTTTTTTGCGCTTGCCTTAGCCTGATCTAAATGATAGAGTTCATAGCTTTTATTAAATAGACGTGTACTGCGACTATTCTTATACTTAGCGTGATGACTCCCATCATCTATTTTTTTCCATAATCTACCTGAAAAAGCAATGACTCGTCCGCTATCATCCGTTAGGGGAAACATGATCCGATCCTGAAAGGCATCGAAAACCGTTCCAGTATCTGAAATTGTAAACAAACCCGAATCTGTAATGACTTTCTCCGAAAATTTTTCAGAGAGATTTCGATAGAGATAATTCCCTTCTGCTGGTGCTAAGCCCAATTGAAAATGTCGGATCACTTCATCGGTCAGACCACGTTCATGCAGATAGTTTCGCGCTTCTTCTCCCATCTTTGTCGTCATCAGAATGGCTTGATAAAATTTACTAGCTTCCTGATGAATCTCATAAAGTTCTTGATGTGGATTCGCCTGTACCTGTTGATTTGATCTTGCCTGGTACTGAAGCGCAATGCCAGCTTTTTCTGCTACAATCTGGACCGCATCCATAAAGGAAACTCCCCGATAGTCCTCAATAAACTTAAAGACATCTCCAGAGCGACCACATCCGAAACAATGGTAAAACTGTTTGTCTTCAACGACATTAAAGGAAGGAGTCTTTTCACCATGAAAAGGACACAGGCCTAAAAAATTACGGCCAGCCTTGGTCAAGGAAACAACTTCTCCAATAACTTCAACAATGTTTACACTGTTTTTAATTTCTGCAATGAGCTCTTTATCAACCATAAACAGTGCCTCCATTTTACCATAGATTATCACTTTATATTTTATACTAAAAGTTAGTAAAAGTAAATTTTTTCCTACCTATTTCACACAGAAAAGAAAAGATTTTCAACCTTTATCACTAATTTAAAAAAATTAGGCATATTTCTTGTCAGTCAAATATTTTTCCGTTATACTAACTTAGTATAAAATTATTATGAAAGGACATATAAACGTTATGTTGAAAGAATTAAAAGCCTTCCTCCTTCGTGGAAACGTTGTTGATCTTGCTGTCGCAGTTATCATTGGAGCTGCTTTTGGAGCTATCGTAACATCACTCGTTAACGATATCATTACACCACTTATTTTGAACCCTGCTTTGAAAGCAGCAGGTGTCGATAAAATTGCTGAATTGACATGGAACGGTGTTGCATACGGTAGCTTCTTGAGCGCTGTGATCAACTTCCTTGTTATCGGTACAGTACTTTTCTTCGTTGTTAAAGCTGCTGAAAAAGCTCAAAACTTTGGAAAAAAAGAAGAAGCTGTCGAAGAAGAAGCTCCTGCTCCAACTCAAGAAGAGTTGCTTGCAGAAATCCGCGACTTGCTTGCTAACAAATAATCATTAAAAGATCCGATCTTCTAAGTAGAAGGTCGGCTTTTTTGTCTTTCTTGTTTAAGAGAAACAAAAAACAGACCGAAGTCTGTTCCTGTATTCAATTAGAATTTTTTACGTTTACGAGCTGCTTCTGATTTACGTTTACGTTTTACAGAAGGTTTTTCATAGAATTCACGTTTGCGTGTTTCTTGAAGAGTACCAGCTTTAGTAACCGCACGTTTGAAACGACGAAGAGCATCGTCAAGAGATTCATTCTTACGTACTACTGTTTTTGACATATTTTTCACTCCCTTCAAGCCTAAAATCTTAATCATTTTATCATACTTGAAAGATCCTGTCAAGATATTTTGAAATTTTTCTAGTCTTCTTAACCTTCTTTCCATTTCCTTTTTTCCGACTTTTTCATTCTTTCTATTTTATGATACAATGGAAACAAAGAAAACCCTGAAGGAGATACCATGTCAGAAATTTATGATATTACGATTGTTGGGGGCGGACCAGTTGGTCTGTTTGCTGCTTTTTATGGCAATATGCGCCAAGTTAAAGTCAAACTGATTGATTCCTTACCTCAACTTGGAGGGCAACCAGCCATTCTCTATCCAGAAAAAAATATCCTCGATGTACCTGGATTTACTAATTTAACTGGTGAAGAATTGAGCAATCGCTTGATCGAGCAAGTCAAACGATTTGATACACCAATCTTCCTCAATGAAACTGTAGAAAAAATTCAAAAAGAAGGTGACCTCTTCACTATCACTACTTCTCGCCAAGTACATCAGTCTAAAGCCGTCATCATTGCTATGGGTGGCGGTGCCTTTAAACCACGTGCTCTTGATATCGAGGGGGCTGATACCTTTGATAACGTCCACTATCACGTATCAAACATCCAACAATATGAA
>OGEN01002076.1_pt1 | contig 10587 bp, 9 predicted proteins | sample 1570671 | NCBI WGS metagenome assembly OGEN01 (sample SAMEA2582128, study PRJEB24529) | metagenome | biome: Human gut stool | place: China | collected 2011
GTCGTGGGCGGTCTTGTTTCCGATTGCGTCTGGCATAGCGCTTACTCCTTACTGAACGCCGGGGTGCGGCAGGGGGTGTTCCACAGACGGAGCATCTCCTCGTCCCACTTGGCGATGTTCATCTGAAAGCCTGCGGCCTCCTGGACGGTGAGGATCTCACCCACCATGCTGGCCACGACCTCGATGCCCTTGGCCTTCAGGAACTCCACAGTGTCCTTGAACAGCACCAGCATCTCCATCATGGTGGTGGCGCCGCAGCCGTTAATCATCACAAAGGTCTTGTCCCCGGGCTTCAGGTCCAGGGCCTTGCACAGGGCCTCGGCCACGGTGGCCACGGTATCCTTGGAGGACATCATGGGCACCCGGACGCCGCCGCCCTCGCCGTGTTGGCCGGCGCCGATCTCCATCAGGTCGGTCTCTCCCAGGTCGCCGAAGGACATGCCGTTCTGGGGATGGGTGGCATCGGTGGACTTGACGGTGATGGAGGCCATGTTGTCCGCGTAATGTTGAGCGATCTCCGCTACCTCCTCCAGAGTCTTGCCCTCCCGTGCGGCGGCCGCGGCAATGTGGTACAGCGCCACCGCGCCGGCCAGCCCCCGCTTGTTGTCCTCGCCGTTGGGGTCGTACCGGATCTCCTCGCCGGTGACCACCTGACGCACATTGAGGCCGGCCTTCCTGGCCAGCTTCATGGCCTGCTTGCCCGCCAGCTGGTCGCCGGCGTAGTTCAGGGTCAGCAGCAGCACGCCGTGGCCCTTGTCCGCCATCTTCATGGCATCAAACACCAGCTGGCCGTTGGGGGCGGCGAAGATATCACCCACCGCCTGGATGTCCAGCATACCCTTGCCCACAAAACCGGCCTGGGCGGGCTCATGGCCGGAGCCGCCGTAGGTGACGATGGTCACCCGGTCGGCATTGGCCAGATCCTTACTGATGACCAGGTGGCCGTCCCCATTCAGACTGTCCGGATAGGCCAGACCCAGGCCCACCAGCTCTTCGTCGGTGACCGTCTCCGGCGCGTTCATGAACTTCTTCATTTTCATACAGCATTCCTCCAGTGATATTTAAGTGGTGCATTGCCAATCCCGCTCCTGCGGGTGGAACAACAGGTTATTCCCGGGCCAGCCCCTGGAAGAACCAGGACATGGATACGGCGCCCGCGTCCGGGGTGCCGATGGTCTTGGTCCCGTAACTCTTGGCCCGGCCGAATTTGGAGACATACTGCTTCGTAGCCTCCGCCCCCTGGGCGGCGGCCTGGGCCGCGGCATCGAACAGCTCGTCCGCGCTGTCTCCTGTATAGGCCGCGACGGCTTCGCTGGCGGGGATCAGGGCATCCATCATAGTCTTGTCCCCCACCTTGGCGCCGGACATATCTTCCAGCTCCTCCAGGGCCTTGGCGAAGATGGCCTTGAGGCCCGCCACGTCGATCTCCTCCCCCTCTGGGGCCTCCTCCTGCAAGCCGTCCAGCCAGGTGTTCCACAGGGGGACGGCGCTGCCGCCGTTCAGGGTCATAACGGCCATGGCCGCGTCATCCAGCATGGACTGGATCCCCCCCTCGGCGGCGTCCACTGCTTCGGAGATAGCCCCGGCAATCTTCGCCATGGTCAGGCCGTGATCCGCGTCCCCAAATTTGGAATCGATCTCCGTCAGCTCCGCCTCAGCGGCGGTCACAGCGGCGCAGGCGTTTTTCAGGCGCGCCGCAAATTCAGCTCTTGTCATGTGATATCGGCCCCCTCTTTTGACAAAATAAACAAATTTTGGAAGACGTCTTTATTCTAACATAGTCATTTCGCTTTTTCAAGGCGCATCGCCCCTCTTTTCTCCCGGCCAGCAGGGACTCTCCGACGGCCTTTCCACCCCGCCCTTCATTGACGGACAGAATTCCCTATTTTGTGTGTTTTGTATATGGATTTCCCATGGCGATTCTTGTAAAATACAATTGTTGAAAAATGCAACGATAGGAGAATGGTATGCCGAATCGGATCGAGATGTTTCGCCGCCTGGAGCGACAGTATTTTCGGGACAGGCTTGGCACCCTGGGCCTGCAGCAGCTGGACGGCATGATCCTGCACCTGCTGGGGCGGGAGGGCCACATGCGGCAGGAGGACCTGGCCGTCCAGCTGGCGGTGGACAAGGGTGCTGTGGCCCGGAGCCTGGCCCGTCTGGAAAAGCGCGGCCTGGTGGAGCGGCAGGTGAGCGCCCGGTGCCGCCGGGAGAAGCATGTCTCTCTGACTCCCGCGGGGGAGGGCGCATATCAGGGCGTCCAGCGGATTCTGGAGGAGTGGGGGCATGTCAAATACCAGGGCTTCACCCCTGAGGAGCGCGCCCTGAACGAGGCGTTTCTGACCCGCATTGCGGAGAATGTGATCGAATTTTGTCGAGGAGAGGGAAGTGAACATGGTTAAGAATCTGACGGAGGGCAGACCGCTGAATCTGCTGTTTTTCTTTGCCCTGCCCATGGTGGCGGGCAATCTGTTCCAGCAGCTCTACAATATGGTGGACACCGCGGTGGTGGGAAAATTTGTGGGCGAAGACGCAGTGGCGGCCGTGGGCTCCTCCTTCCCCATCGTGTTTTTGTCGGTGGCCGTGGCCTCCGGGCTGTCCATGGGCTGTACGGTGGTGGTGTCCCAGCTGTTCGGTGCCGGGCGCATCCATGAGATGAAGACCACCATCTCCACCGCCATCATCTCTCTGGGCGTCCTGGGGCTCCTCATCATGGGCCTGGGAACGCTGCTGGCCGGTCCCCTGCTGCAGCTGCTGGGCACGGACCCGGATATCATGGCCGACTCCCGGACGTATCTGCAGATCTATTTCGGCGGCGCGGTCTTCCTGCTCCTCTACAACACTCTCAACGGCATCTATAACGCCCAGGGGGACAGCAAGACGCCCCTGATCTTCCTGATGATCTCCAGCCTGACAAACATCGTGCTGGACCTGCTGTTCGTTATCCGCTTCGGCATGGGCGTGGCTGGCGTGGCGTGGGCCACGCTGATCGCCCAGGGCCTCTGCGCCGTGGCCTCCCTGCTGGTGTTGCTCCGCCGGATGCGGCGGATGCCCTGCGAGCCGGAAAAACAGGGCGTGAAGCTGCCCCTCTTCCACATGGTGGCGGTGAAGCGTATCGCCCAGATCGGCCTGCCCTCCATGCTCCAGCAGTCTCTGGTGTCCCTCTCCATGATGATGATGCAGGGTCTGGTCAACTCCTTCGGCAAAGTACTGGTGGCCGGATACACTGCTGCCACGAAGATCGACTCCCTGGCCATGCTGCCCAACATGAACATCTCCAACGCCATGTCCAGCTTCACGGCCCAAAACATCGGTGCAGGCAAGTACGAGCGGGTCAAGGAGGGCCTGAAGGCCTGTCTGCTGATGGTGGCGGTATTCTCTCTGCTGATCACCGTCATCATCTTCCTCTTCGGAAACCAGCTGCTGTCCCTGTTCTTGGACCCGGGGGACGCCTCGGGCGCCATGGGCTACGGTCTGGCCTATATGCACACAGTCTCCCTCTTCTATATCCTGATGGGCCTGCTGTTCGTGCCCAATGGGATGCTGCGGGGTGCGGGTGACATGGCAGCCTTCACCTTCAGCTCCATGGCCAACCTGTTCTCCCGGGTGGGCATCGCCTACGCACTGGTGTATCTCACCCCGCTGGGGGCCAACGCCATCTGGTGGTCCATCCCCGCCGGCTGGCTGATCGGCGCGGCGGTCTCCCTGCTCCGGGTCAAGAGTGGAAAGTGGATGCGCAAGGCTGTGGCCGACCGCTGACCCTCGCAGGCGGTCTATTTCAGGAATCGCAGGTGCTGTGGATATGAACAGGAAACAGAATCTGGAGGTCTTTGCGAAGACACCCGTCCGAAAGGCCGTGCTGCTGCAGATAGTCCCGGCCGTGGCCAGTCAGATGGTCACGCTGGTCTACAATCTGGCGGACACCTACTTTGTGGGGATGTTGAACGCCCCCCATGAAACCGCGGCCGTCACTGTGGCCTATCCCTCCTTTCTGATGCTGACCGCCATTTCCAACCTCTTCGGCCATCGCCCGGGCCCTGGGCCGTCAGGACGAGGAGGGTGCCCGGCGGATCGCCGCTGTCTCTCTGGCCGGCGGCCTGCTGTCCGCCCTGCTCTTCTCCGCGGTGTTCCGACTGCTGGCCGATCCCGTGCTGCACCTGTGCGGCGCCACCGAGGCTACCTATGCTACTGCCTACGGATACGCCAAATGGGTCGTCATACTGGGCGGCCCCTTCACCATTCTCAACACCCTCCTGGCGAATCTGGTCCGGGCGGAGGGCAGCGCCGGAGCCGCCGCCTTCGGGGTCTCCTTCGGCGGCGTCCTGAATATCCTGCTGGACCCGCTGTTCGTCCTGCCCCAGTTCCTGGGCCTGGGCGCGGTGGGCGCGGGCATGGCCACGGCCCTCTCCAACGGGGCGGCGGTGGCCTGTTTTGCCGTCTATCTGGTCCGCCGCCGGGGCGCCACCTATTTGAACCTGCTGCCGGCGAATCTGCGGTATGCCGCCCAGTACCTGCGCCCCATTCTGGCCATCGGCTTCCCCTCCGCCCTGCAGTATGCGCTGACAGTGGTGGCCACCGCTGCCCAGGCCGACTTTGTATCCCAATACCCCACAGAGGCGGTGGCGGCCCTGGGCATCGTAAAAAAACTGGACCAGCTGCCCCTGTATTTCTCCATCGGTGTCTCCAACGGACTTCTGCCGCTGCTGGCCTATAACCACGCTGCCGGGAATCACCATCGGCGTGCGCAGGCCTTCCGGATAGGGAGCCTGATGTCCTTTGGCTTCGCCGTGCTGTGTCTGGTCTGCTATGAGGCGTTTGCCACCCCCCTGGTCTCCCTGTTCATTGCCGATGCTGCGACAGTCCGCTATGGGGCCGTGTTCCTGCGGTGCATGGTGACGGCAATGCCCATGATGGCCCTGTGCTATCCCATTATTATCCAGTTCCAGGCCATGGGCAGGGCCAGGGAGTCCCTGGTCTGCTCGATCCTGCGCAAGGGTGTACTGGACATTCCGCTGCTCTATCTCATGGACGCGCTCTTTCCCCTGTACGGCTGTATGTGGGTGCAGCCCATCGTGGACGCCATCTCGCTGGCCGCAGCCCTGTGGTTTTACCGGGCCATCCAAAGGGGCAGCGCGGCGGGCGGAACGGCCCCAGCCGGGGCCTGAAACCGGCGTGAGCAAAACGGAACTGTAAGGAGGAGAACGAATCCGTGGCAAGCAAGGAGCACGATTTTTCCGTCGGCAGCATTCCCCGCAACATCATTTCGCTGGCGCTGCCCATGACGGCTGCCCAGCTCATCAACGTGCTGTACAGCGTGGTGGACCGCATCTACCTGGGGCGGCTCCCCGGGCATCTGGCTCTGACGGGCCTGGGGCTGACGCTGCCCATCATCTCCATCGTGATGGGCTTTGCCAACCTGTGCGGCACGGGGGGCGCCCCCCTGTGCTCCATCTACCGGGGCAAGGGCGAGGAGGAAGAGGCCGAGCGGATCATGGGCAACGCCTTCACCCTTCTGCTGATTTTCGGCGCCGCTGTCACAGGGGTATTCCTGCTGTTCCGGCATCCCCTGCTCTACCTGTTCGGCGCCAGTGACGCCACCTATCCCTATGCCGAGGCGTACATGACCATCTATCTGCTGGGGACCGTCTTTGTCATGATCGGCCTGGGGATGAATCCCTTCATCACGTCTCAGGGCTTCGGCCGCACCGGGATGATGACCGTGGGCCTGGGGGCGGTGGTCAACATCGTGCTGGATCCGGTCTTCATCTTCGCCCTGGACATGGGGGTGCGGGGCGCGGCGCTGGCCACCGTGATCGCCCAGGGCTGCTCCGCCGTGTGGGTACTGAAATTCCTCACCGGGCGGAAGGCCATCCTGCGGCTCCGCCTGCGGAATCTGGCGCTGGGCGCCGGGCGGGTGAAATCCATCGTGGCCCTGGGCCTGTCCGGCTTCTTCATGAATCTCACCAACAGTCTGGTGCAGGTGGTGTGCAACGCCACGCTCCAGGCATACGGCGGCGACCTGTACGTAGGCGTGATGACCATCATCAACTCCCTGCGGGAGGTGTTCTTCATGCCGGTGCAGGGGCTCACCAACGGCGCCCAGCCGGTCACCGGGTACAACTACGGCGCCGGCCGATACAGCCGCGTCCGGAGCTCCATCCGCTTCAGCGTGGCGGTGACGGTTGGTTACGCCGCTGTCTTCTGGGCCGCCGCCATGTTGTTCCCCGGGCTTTTGATCCGGGTCTTCAACAGTGAGCCGGAGGTGGTGGCTGCCGGCATCCCCGCCCTGCGCATTTACTTCTGCCTGTTTATCCCCATGTCCCTCCAAATGGCGGGGCAGGGTGTGTTCGTGAGCCTGGGGCGCTCCAAGCAGGCGGTTTTCTTCTCTCTGCTGCGCAAAGCCATCATCAATGCGCCGCTGACGGTCGTTCTGCCTATCTGGATGGGCACCACCGGCGTATTCACAGCCGAGGCCATCTCCCAGCTGGTAGGCGGCCTGGCCTGCAGCCTCACCATGTATTTCACCGTGTACCGTCCCCTGGGCCGCCTGCCGGACCGCCCGCCGGAGAACATCTGAGACCCGGTTGCCGCGCCGTTGTTCCCTCTCTTACTCCCACAGACTCGCAAGAAAAAGCGGAGGCGCTTTTGGAGGTTTTTCCAAAAGCGCCTCCTCTGCCTGTTCCGGCCCCCTGCGCGTCTTGACAAACAGTTCCGGCCCGGCTATAATCTTGCCCGCAAGTCCCGGCCGCCCCTCTGCGGGAGGTTGGAAGATCCCGAACCTGTTAGGAGCACCGCCATATCATGAGAGCATCCTCTGCATACAGCCTCTTTGATACAGAGAGTGTCTGGGCCATCCTGATGCGGATCGCGCCTCCGGTCATGCTGGCCCAGCTGATCCAGGCCATGTACAACATCGTGGACAGCTATTTTGTGGGCCAGTTCTCCAGTGACGGCCTCACCGCCCTCTCCATCGTCTACCCTGTTCAACTGATCGTCACCGCCATCGCTGTCGGCACCGGCGTGGGCGTCAATACCCTGATGTCCCGGTACGACGGCCAGGGGAACCACCACCTAGCCGACCGGACCGCCGGAACAGGGACGGTCCTGGCGCTGATCAGTTGGCTGATCTTCGCCGTATTGAGCGGCCTGCTGATGCGCCCCTTTGCCGCGATCTCCACGGAGTCCTCCTCCGTGGCGGACCTTGCCGTGACATACGGTACCATCGTCTGCGTGGGCAGTCCGGGTGTGTTTCTGGAGAGTACCTGGAGCAAGGTCCACCAAGCCCGCGGCAACATGCGCCTGCCCATGTTGGCCCAGATCGCCGGCGCCGCGGCCAATATCGTGCTGGACCCGATTCTGATCTTCGGCCTTGGCCCGGCACCGGCGCTGGGAGTGGCCGGTGCCGCCTTTGCTACGGTGTCAGGCCAGGTGCTGGCGGCGCTCATTGTTGTCTCCGGATTCCGGAAGCCGCCCCCCATCCGGGTGTTCCGCTCCTATGCGGCCAAGATCTACCGGTTGGGATTTCCCTCCATCTTCATGCAGCTTCTGTTCACGGTCTATATCATGGCCCTGAACATGATCCTGGCCGGCTTTTCCGATGACGCCGTGACGGTCCTGGGCCTGTATTACAAGGTGCAGTCCTTCTTCTTCATCCCCCTCTCCGGACTCCAGACCTGCATCGTCCCCCTGCTGAGCTATACATACGCCAAGGGTGCCTACGGCCGCTGCCGCCGGGTGGTGAAGAACTCCGTCCTGCTGGCCATGTCCTTCATGCTGGTGGGGATCGCCTGCTTCGAGCTGATCCCGGAACAGCTGCTGCGCATTTTCACCGCGGAGCCCGCGGTCCTGGAGATCGGCGTCCAAGCCTTCCACATCATCGGCATCAGCTTTCTGCCCGCCGTGCCCTCCCTGATCCTGCCGGTCTTTTTCCAGGCCATCGGGGCGGCGCTGCCCAGCGTCCTGCTCTCCCTGACCAGGCAGATCTTCTGCCTGATTCCCGTATTCTGGCTCTTCTCCAGGATCGATCTGGCCTACACGTGGCTGGCCTTTCCCATTGCGGAAGTCGTGACCGGAACGCTGGGCCTGTGCTTCTATCTCCACCGCATCCACATCTGGGACCGCTGCAAGGGCGCGGCCCTGAAACCCGAACGCAAAGGAGCGACTGCCATGAAACTCATCACCGCCATCGTCAACAGACGGGACACCAGCGAGGTCTGCGCCGCCCTGACAGACGCCGGCTTTTACTTCACCCGCATGGCCTCCACCGGTGGTTTTCTCACCGGCGGCAACTCCACGCTGCTGATCGGCACAGAGGAGGACCGGGTGCCCCAGGCCATCGCCATCATCCGCCAGAACTGCTCCCGCCGGACGGAGAAGATCTCCTCCAACGTGCAGCTGGCCACGCCCTCTGCGGCCTATCCCACGGAGGTGACCGTAGGCGGTGCCACGCTGTTCGTCTCCGATGTGACGCAGTTTGAAAAGATCTGAGCCGCCCGCCATATCCGGCGGCCGGGCACAAGCAGGACGAAGCGATCCCCCTCAGTGTGTGCACTGAGGGGGATCGCTTTTTGCATCAAGATCGATCAGGCAGGGGCGAACGCCGCGCCCGGAGACGCGGCCACAGTCCCATCCTCCCGTACGGCCACATATTCGATCATCTCGCCGCTGTCCCTGCGCAGCCGGTCCACCAGAACGCCGCCCTCCTCTTCCCCCAGGATGAAAAAGGCAGTGGAGAGCAGGTCTGTGTAAACAGGCCGCGAGGACAGGATGGAGACGCTCTTCAGTGTCAGCGGCATGGGGTACCCGGTCCGCGGGTCCAGCAGATGGTGGTACACGGTCCCATTCTTCTGGAAGCTGTGCTCATACCAGGAGGATGTGGCGATGCCCGCGTCCTGGAGCTGCACCGTCCCAAACACCGAGCCGGTGTTGTCCGGGTCCCGGATCGCCACCTTCCACGGCCGGGTCCCGCCCTGCGCGTCCTGGTGCGCGCCGATCACAAACAGGTTCCCGCCGTAGTCCAGCACGGCCTGCCGGACGCCGCCCTGCCGCAGGCGGTCCACGGTCAGGCCCAGGGCGAAGCCTTTCCCGGCCGCGCCTGGATCCAAACCGATTCCAGAAAGATCAAACGTCACGGTCCGCGTATTCCGGTCCAGGCGGACGTGCTGATAGCCCACCCGGTCCAGCACCGCCCGGATGCGCTCCGCAGAGGGGATCCGGGGCGTCTGGGACAGAAAATCCCACAGCTTTACCACCGGCCCCACCGTGGGGTCGAATGCTCCGCCGGACAGGCGGCAGATCTCCAGATTCTGCTCCAGGAAGGTGTACAGGGTCTCAGAGACCGGCACAGCCTCGCCGGGCCGGATGTCCCGGCAGAGCCTGGAAAGCTCTGAGTCGGGATCGAACATGCTGAGGGTGCGCTCCAGCCCGTGGGCCTCCTCCTCGCACTGCTCCAGCAGCTGCTCCCCGTCCTCCGGGATTTCCGCCGCGATGCGGCAGAGGGTGTCGTACGCCAAAAATGCGCGGGTATGCTCCATAACGGTTTTCCTTTCCGGTTCTTGTCTTTACTGGAAAACGCCGTCCTTGCGCATCTCCTCCAGGACAACCTTGGCCATCCGCAGGTAGTTGATGAACGCAGGATACATCGGCCGGTTCTTGGGATCCATATCCAGATGCGCATGGTCTGGGTTGGGATTGTCCCAGATCATGCCCATATCCCGTCCGGCGGCGTGGGGCAGGCCGGTCAGATCCAGCATGTTCTGGGTGGCGCAGACCTTCAGATTCAGGTTGTCCATCTGGGTGCGGAAGCCCACCAGGAAGGCGTGGCGGTCCCAGCCGGAGGGGAACGGATCCTCATAGGTGGGGCAGTCGTATTTGGACTGGCGGTAGTACTTTTTCAGCTCGGGGTGGACGATGTCCTCCTCGTTGTCTGCGAAGATCTCGTCAAAGCGGCAGGAGCGGATCCTGCCGTTCTCCACCACCACCTTCAGCCAGCCGGTGAGGCCGTAGCCATAGTCCTCGGAATAGCTGTACAGCTTCTTGGAGGAGGGCTCGTCCAGCTCCTTGTCCAGCTTGGCCGCGAAGGTCAGCAGCTTCTTCACGCTGCCGGAGGCGCTGGCCACCAGATCGAAGTCTCCGCTCAGGCTCTGTTTCTCCAGCATCTGCTGCTCCACGTACTGCATGCCCATGGTCAGCACGGAGCCGGCCTTCTGCATCCGGGGCTTCGTGTACTGCCAGAAGCTGTAGCTGGAGCGGCGCTTGGAGATGCCCTGGTACAGGTGGTTGTAATAGGAGGGGGCCGTGATCTCATTGAGCTCCACAAAGATCAGCTTGCCGTCGGCCTTCACCGCCTCCACAATGCCCAGGTGACCCGGATCGGCGGGAAACTCCCCCTCTACGCCGGGATAGTAGGGCGGGAACCGTTCCTCGATCCGATAGTAGTCGCCCTTCAACATCCCCTTGGGGGGCTGGACGGACCAGACCGGCTTCTTTCCTGCGTTATCCATGTTCGTTCCTCCTTACTTCACGGCGCCGTCCTTGACCATCTCGTCGTGGACGATCTTGGCCAGGCGCAGATAGTTGTTCCACACG
>OGEN01002077.1_pt1 | contig 10550 bp, 10 predicted proteins | sample 1570671 | NCBI WGS metagenome assembly OGEN01 (sample SAMEA2582128, study PRJEB24529) | metagenome | biome: Human gut stool | place: China | collected 2011
TGTCCGCCGGGTAAAGACCACAATAAACCATCGGATTGACCTTTTTGGAGATCGTAACCCACAACATGCAGCAGGCGGCGCGTATCTCTGACAAGACAGCGTTCTTCCTGTTAGGTGAGGTCGTCGAGTACAATAATACAAGTGATCTGTTTGCGAACCCGAGGGACGAACGGACAGAAAGCTACATCACAGGGAGGTTTGGCTGATTATGAGAGACGCGTTTTTAAAGCAATTGGAAGAGCTGCATAAGATGCTGGCGGAGATGGGACTGCTCTGCGAGAAAATGATCGACGGGACTTACGAGGCATTGACGAACATGGACCGGGAGCAGGCGGCGAAGATTCTACAAGACGATGCGAACGTGGACTTAAAGGAGAGAGATATCGAGAGCAAGTGTTTGAAGCTTCTCTTAGAGCAGCAGCCGGTGGCGAGTGACTTAAGAAAGATCTCTTCCGCATTAAAAATGATCACAGACCTGGAGCGCATCGGTGACCAGGCGGGCGATATCGCGGAGATCATCAAGACCGCAGACCTTCTTGAGCCGGTAAAGGCGACAAGACTCGGCGAGATGGCAAAAGCCGTTGCGTCCATGGTCCGCGAGAGCATCGAGAGCTTCGCAAACGAGGATCTCAGGAAGACAAAGGAAGTCATCGCCTACGATGACGTGATCGACGATATGTTCTCCCAGGTAAAGAAAGAACTGGCAGACGGCATCTTAAACGGCGAGGCAACCCAGGAACAGATCCTGGACATCCTCATGATCGCCAAATACTACGAGCGCATCGGCGACCATGCCACAAATATCGCGGAGTGGGCAGAGTATGCGATCACTGGGGTGCATAGGAACAGTGAGCTGGAAGATCATCTGTAAAAAGAGAAAAATTCTGAAACTGGAATTAAAACTGAAAAACTGGTAAAAACGATCCGGAATGGGAATAAAAAGTGGAGAACCTGATCTGCAGGTTCTCCCTTCTTGTTTTAAGAGCAATAACGTTACTTTACACGGGTAGGAATTTTCTGAACTGAAAATTCCGTACGATACACTTCTGGTAGCAGATTTTGCCGATTTGGAATGCGAAGCATCGGCAAAATCACGTTACTGTACACGCATGCGTGTACAGTAACGCAATAACTGTGGATTTTGTCAGACAGCGAACATCTGCTTGCATAAGTATCCAAAATATGCTAAGATTCTTGCGTACACATGTTTTTCTGAGACGCACATATGGTAACGTGCCAGAGCAATCGATGAAACGTATGATTTCGGTAATAAAAAAGAAATTTTTAGCTTGTGAGGTCTGATATATGGAGAAAAAAAACAAGTATTATGTGGTTCGTGACAAAGCGCTGCCGGAAGTCCTTCAGAAAGTCGTTGAGGTGAAACGTCTCCTCGAGACGGACAAAAACATGACGGTGCAGGAGGCGGCGGAACAGGTCGGTTTAAGCCGCAGTTCCTTCTATAAATATAAGGATGATATTCTTCCGTTTTCCGACAACACGAGAGGAAAGACAGTGACACTTGTGACCCAGATGATGGACGAGCCGGGGCTTCTGTCTGACCTGCTCCACATCGTTGCGGATTACCGCGCAAACATCCTTACGATCCACCAGACGATCCCGGTAAACGGATCCGCGACGGTAACGCTCAGTGTGGAAGTCCTCTCCGACACGGGAAATGTTGCCGGTATGGTTGAGGAGATCGAGCACTTAAAAGGCGTACAGAATGTGAAAATTTTAGGAGTGGAGAAATAGACGGATGAAAGCGGCAATTATGGGATACGGAACCATCGGCTCCGGCGTGTATGAGGTTCTTGATAAGAACTGCAAAAGCGTAGAAAAAAAGGCTGGAGAGCCGATCGAAGTAAAATATATCCTGGATCTCAGGGAGTTTCCGGGAAGCCCGGTGGAGAAGCTTGTGATCCATGATGTGGAACAGATCGTAAATGACCCGGAGATCGGGATCGTTGTGGAGACCATGGGCGGGACAAAACCGGCCTACGAGTTTGTAAGGCGCTGCCTGCTCGCGGGAAAGCATGTGGTGACTTCCAATAAGGCACTGGTTGCGGCCAATGGGACAGAACTGATCCGGATCGCCGCGGAAAAGAACATCAGCTTCTTGTTTGAGGCGAGTGTCGGCGGCGGTATTCCGATCATCCGCCCGCTTGTGGAGAGCCTCGGCGGCGAGGAGATTTTAGAAATCTCCGGTATCTTAAACGGAACGACAAACTACATCCTCACAAAGATGAATGAGGAGGGATGGAGCTTCGAGGAGGCGTTAAAGCGCGCCCAGGAATTGGGCTACGCGGAGCGCAACCCGGAGGCAGATATTGAAGGATATGACACCTGCAGAAAGATCGCGATCCTGACTGCGGTCGCAACAGGAAAAGAAGTAAACTACGAGGAGATCCCGACCCAGGGAATCACAAAAATCACTTCCATGGATTCCAGCTACGCGGCACATATGGGTGCGGCGATCAAGCTCTTCGGAACCAGCGTGAATAAAGATGGAAAGATCTATCTGGAGGTCGTGCCGGTCCTCGTGGACGCGAAGGACCCGCTGTATGCGGTGACAGATGTGTTCAACGGAATCCTCGTTGTGGGAAATATGCTGGGCGCGTCCATGTTCTATGGAAGCGGAGCAGGGAAACTGCCGACAGCCAGCGCCGTTGTCGGGGATATGATCTCCGCAGTCCGTTTCGGCGATGAGCCGGAGAAGATCGGCTGGAGCAGCGAGAAGCTTGAGGTACATCCGGCGGCTGAGCTTTCCAGAAAGTACTTTGCACGGTTTGAGGGTTCTGAGAGAGCAAAGAAAGAGGCCGTTGCGGCAGCTTTCGGTGACGTGAAATTTGTGACACTGGAAGGAACAGATGAGTTCGCGGTTCTGACCGGTGAGATGACAGGGGGAGAGTTCGACTCGGCAGCAGCAAAGGTCGGTGGACTGCGCCAGAAGATCGCAGCCAGATTATGATCCCGACATGGTTCCGGATGCCATGCCTGTTTCAGATGATGACCGGGCTTTACTGTCCGGGATGCGGGGGAACGAGAGCCGTCCGGGCACTCCTTTCAGGGCATCCGGTACTAAGCTTTCTGTACCATCCGGTGGTGCCGTATATGGCATCGGTAGCTGTGTGGGCTGCGGCTTCCTGGATCCTGTATTTTGCCACGGGAAACAGGAGATTCCGACCGGAGTTGGATGACCGGATCGCTTACGCAGCGGCGGGGATCGTGATCTTAAATTTTATCATAAAAAACGGACTTCTGGTGTTCGCCGGGATCGATGTGATCGGGCGGCTGCCGGGGGTGTGAGAATAGGGAGAAGACCTGGAGCGGGTACCGAAAGTGGTATCTGTTCTGGGTCTTTTTTGTTTCATGCCACAATTTTGCCGCAGGTATGCCCTGTTTTGTGTGACATCCTTCACAGTTTGAACACAGGTCGAACACAGAGGAATCACAAGTTTCTGATAGAGTTTATTGCAGAAACGTAATAAACAGTAAGAAAAATGCAAGGAACCAGGAGTATATGTACTTTAAAAGTACAAAGATCCCGTGATGACGAGTGTACGCAGCAGTCAATGGAAATCAGGCAATGGATCTGGAAAGAGATGACCTGCAGGGGCTGATGATCTGGCGGTCAAGGCGGATGAAAGGAGAACGGAAATGAGAAGAGGAAAGATAATAGCGGTCAGTCTGACGGTCTGTGCGGTGGGGGCCGGAATGACGGTGAACGCTTACGCGGCCAGCACCACATTTGAAATGAGGAAGAAAGCGGTGAGCCTGCTTGGAATTATAACGACGAGTAATTACCAGGCGAATGTGACGAGAGGTGAATTTGCGGAACTCCTCGTAAAGGCATCGGACTACAAGGAGGCGGCAAACGCGGCGGGAACCGTATCTGTATTCGCGGATGTCTCCTCAAAATCCCAGTATTCTGCGGCGATCCGCACGGCGGCGACGAACTCCTGGATGTCCGGTTATCTCGGCGGAAACTTTAAGCCGGACGAGGGAGTTACGATGCGGGATGCCATCAAGGCAGTCCTGGGAGTCTTAGGATACACAAACGAGGATTTCTCCGGAAGTCTTCAGGAGAGCCGCCTTGCGAAGTTCAAGTCCCTGTCCCTGGATTCTGGGATCTATCGTGATCTTGACGAGGTCCTCACGAGGGAACACTGCATCCACCTGTTCTATAACCTGATGAAGGCGAAGACAAAAGAAGGAAACCAGTACGGCAGTAAGATATTTGACCTGACCTACAATTCCGACGGCGAGATCAATACATCCTCGATCCTGGATAACAGTTTAAAGGGACCGAAGATCTTAGACAATGACAGCCGGAACTTAAAGAGTCTTGTTCCGTTTTCCCTGAAAGACGCTACCATGTTTTTAAACGGCGAGGTGTCCGATGAGAGCGAGATCAACGATTACGCCACCGTGATCTATTACCACGAGGAGACAAAGATGATCTTCGCCTATTCCAACGGCGGCGAGAACAAAGGCGCCACGGAGGGCCGGATCAAGGCGATCTACTACGATTCCAGCGACCCGTTCACACCGGTGAAGGTGGTCTTAAACACCGATTACCAGGACAACGGCGGTGAGGGCGATGAGTTCCAGATCAGCGGATCGGAGCTCCAGTACCTGTTCTCCGTCTACGGAGAGTTTGAGGTGGATGACAAGGTTGCCATTGTGTGGGAGAAGAGCGGAAGCGACGAAAATGCGACTTATACGGTTGTAGATGTTGTCGGAGATTATTGATTAGTTACGAATATACATATAATACATGAAATAGAAATACCGCAGAAGGAATGCGGGTGAGAAAATTAAGGCAAGGAAATTCAGATCTGGAACATAGTTAAGAGAAGCGGAAGATTTCAATAGACAGGAAAGGAACGAGTATGGAGAACGAAAAGGTGGACGTAGAGAAAAAGCGGAAAAAACGGAAAGGAAAAAGCGGAAGGATCGTGATCGTGCTTATAGTGGTTCTGGCAGCGCTGCTTGGCGGATTTTTCCTCTATAAGAAAAAGACCTCGAGCCAGAAAAGTCAGGGTGACCAGTCCGTGTCAACGGCGACAGTGAAGCGGACGGACATCAGTTCAGAGCTCACGGCGTCCAGCTCCCTGTCACCGAAGGACACCTACGAGGTGACAGCTCTGGTGGAAGGCGAGGTCATCGAGGCGAACTTTGAGGAGGGCGATGTTGTAGAAAAAGGTCAGGTCCTCTACCGGATCGACGCATCCTCCATGGACTCTGACCTGAGCTCTGCCCAGACCAGCCTTCAGAGGGCGAAGGAGAGTGCCCAGACGGCACAGTCCGATTACGCCGAGGAGACAGCGCGGATCGCCGGAAATACATACCGCTCCACAGCGTCCGGATATATCAAGACTCTCTATATCAAAGAGGGCGATAAGGTAAATAATGGAACGAAGATCGCGGATCTCTATGATGACTCTGTTATGAAGATCACAGTCCCGTTCCTCTCAGGCGAGGCGGCGGAGATCAACGTAGGTGACGAGGCGGCAGTGACTTTGGAGGACACCGGCGAGCAGATCTCCGGAACCGTCACGGTTGTCAGCAGCATGGAGGAGACACTCTCCGGAGGACGTCTCGTGAAGAACGTGACGGTCGAGGTATCAAACCCAGGCGGACTCACGACAGACACCGCGGCATCCGTGACCGTCGACGGATTTGTGTGCAGTGCCGAGGGAACATTCACGGCGAAGACGGAGACGACCCTGAGCGTGGAGCTCTCCGGAAACAAGAGTCTCGAGATCGAGAACCTTCTGATTCATGAAGGTTCTTATGTGGAGAAAAACTCCGAGCTGTTCCAGGTGACCACAAAGACGGCGGAAGAGTATTTAAAGGAATTCAAGGATGCAGTGGAGAGCGCAGATGACAATCTGGAAAACGCGGAGAACAAGCTGAGCAATACCCAGGACAATGTGGATGACTACACGATCACAGCGCCGATCTCGGGGACAGTGATCACGAAAAACGCGAAGGTTGGGGATAAGATCTCCAAGAGTTCCAGCGGAACGACCACCATGGCGGTGATCTACGACCTGTCCACCATGACACTAGAGATGTCCGTGGATGAACTCGATGTCTCAAGCATCAAGGTCGGCCAGTCTGTGGAGATCACGGCGGATGCGGTGGAAGGTGAGACATTCACAGGAACCGTCACAAATGTGAGTCTGCAGAGCAGCTACTCCAACGGTGTCACAAACTATCCGGTGACAGTGACTCTGGATGATACGGGAAGTCTTCTTCCGGGCATGAACGTGGATGCGAAGATCATTCTCGACAGCTCTGAGAATGCTCTGGTGATCCCGGCCAGCGCGCTGATGCGTGGAAACAGAGTGTATGTGAAGAAGAGTTCCGGCTCCGGAAAATCCGGCAGCAGCAACGTCCCGGACGGCTTCGAGGCGGTCCAGGTGACAACTGGAATCATCAACGACGATTATGTGGAGATCCTTTCCGGCCTCTCTGAGGGGGACGAGGTCTACATTTCCTCCGATTCCGGAAGCTCGACGCAGACTAATCAGATGCAGATGGGGGGCATGGGCGGTCCTGGCGGTGATATGGGCGGAGGTGCACCGGGCGGTCCTGGCGGGAACGGCGGTCCTGGCGGCAGCGACGGTGGCAGCGGACGAAGATCCCAGTAGTGTATAGGAGATAAATTGTATGAAAAAGACTGAATTCTCAATACAAATAGATACCGCAGAAGAGCCGATGAAACAGGAAGAGGCAGTTTCAAAAGTTCATGAGAAGTTGGAAAAGCAGGAACCTCTGATAGAGCTGCGCAATATCTACAAGATCTACTACATGGGCGACGAGGAAGTCCACGCCAACGACGGCATTAGCCTTTCCATCAACAAAGGCGAGTTCGTCGCCATCGTCGGCAAATCTGGAAGCGGAAAATCAACCCTGATGAACATCATCGGCGCCCTGGATGTCCCGACGGAGGGCGAATATTTCCTCGGCGGCGAGGACGTGGCGGATATGTCCGACAACGAGCTGGCGGAGATCAGAAACCGCATGATTGGCTTTATCTTTCAGCAGTATAACCTGCTCTCAAAGTTAAATCTTCTGGAGAACGTGGAGCTTCCGCTTCTCTACGCCGGTTACGATAAAAAAGAACGCCGGGAGCGGGCTATGAATTCCCTGAAAAGGGTTGGTCTCGACGAAAAATGGAAGAATCTTCCGAACCAGCTCTCCGGCGGCCAGCAGCAGCGAGTCTCCATCGCGCGGGCTCTCGCAGGAGATCCGTCCTTAATCCTGGCGGATGAGCCCACGGGTGCCCTGGACTCCAGGACAGGCCGGGAGGTGCTTGATTTTTTAAAGAAACTCAATGAAGAAGGAAACACGATCGTCATGATCACCCACGACAGCTCCATTGCCCTGGAGGCGAAGCGGGTGGTGCGGATCCATGACGGAAAGATCAATTTCGACGGGGATGTGAAAAAGTATGCTGCAATCATTTAAAATGGCGTTAAAAAGTATCTGGGGCAATAAATTGAGGTCCTTTCTGACGATGCTCGGCATCATCATTGGAGTCGCGTCGGTGATCATCCTGGTCAGCATCGTCAACGGCTATATGTCCTACATGGTGGAGAGCTTTTCTTCCATGGGCGTCAATCAGATCACGGTCCAGTACAAGGCGGTGGCATCCAGAAGTATTGATGTGAACGAATTTTATGAGTTCTACGAGGAACATTCAGACCTCTACGAGAACATGTCCCCGAACGTGTCCGTCAGCGTCACGGTAAAACATGACTCTGACACCATGGATTCCACCAGTGTCGGCGGCTACAGTGAGGATTATCTCGCAATCAAGGACTACGAGATCGAGTATGGCAGAAATCTCCAGTACTCCGACATGGAGGCGAGACGAAAAGTCGCGGTCATCGGCGCCTACGTGGCGGAGGAGCTCTACGGCGGCTCCCAGAACGCCGTGGGCGAGACGGTCAAGTTAAACGGTGACAGCTACACCATCGTAGGCGTTGTGGAACGGCAGACGGAGAGCAGCTCTGAGTTCGATGACGGATGTATGGATGACTTTGTGTGGATCCCGTATTCCAGAGCTGTGAAGATGGCGAGAAATGCTGTGATCAACAACTATATCTTCACATCGCGGGACATCAACGACACGGAAACATGTACGACAGAACTTAAAAATTTTCTCTATGAAAAGATGAAGAGCGAAAACCTCTACACGGTGACAGCAATGAGCTCCCTTCTCGATTCCTTAAATGAGCAGATTGCCATGATGAGCATGATGCTGGGCGGTATCGCGGGTATCTCCTTGTTAGTTGCAGGCGTCGGTGTCATGAACATCATGCTGGTGTCCGTGACAGAGAGAACCAGGGAGATCGGCATCAGGAAGGCCCTCGGCGCAAAGAAGAGCGTGATCATGTTGCAGTTCGTCATCGAGGCGCTGGTCACAAGCTCCATCGGCGGAATCATCGGAATCATGATCGGAGCCTTAGCAAGTACGGGAATCGGTGCCATCATGGGAATCGACGCGCCGCCAACCATGACAGCAGTTGTGATCTCGTTTAGCGTTTCTGTTGCCATCGGACTGATCTTTGGTTACATGCCGGCGAGCCGGGCGGCGAAGCTGAATCCGATCGACGCACTGAGGACAGACTAAAACTACACAGAAAATGACAGGATCAACGGTAAATATGGAAAATGGAAGAATAATAGGAAAATGCAGATTCTAAGCCTCAAACTGCCACGGATTTGCCGCTAAAAGACAGAATATCGTAAGTTGACGGGAGATATTGTCCAACCTTATAATATAGTTAAAGAAAGATACTTGAGGGGAGGCAATCCTATGGCAGAAAGAAAATGGAAAAAAATAAGTACATGGATGGCCGCATGGGTCATGGCGGTCGTGTTTGCGGTATCCGGGGCGCAGACAGCGTTTGCGGCGACCAGTTATGTGAATAGTGTCAGCATCACGCTGGATGTGACACCGACGGTGGGGGAATCCCTGCCGGATCTTGATGTGGGATACAATTCTGATAACTGCGAGGTATCGATCCCGAACAACGATAAATATGATATCGTATCCGCAAAGTGGTCTTCCACAAAGAACGACGTGAAGATCGGCGGAACCTACACCATGAAAGTTACTTTAAAGACTTTAAATGACTATAGGTTCAGCAGCAGCTCCTACACTTCCTCAAAGGTAAAGGTAAAGAACGGAACTTTTGTCAGCGCTTCGAGAACATCTTCCGACCGTCTGGTGGTTACCGTAAAGACAAAACCGGCAAAGGGCGATCTTGACGCGCCGGGCGAGGCATACTGGCAGACCACAAAGTCCGGAAGCTCCGATCTCGGACTCGCGAAGTGGGAGGCCGTTGAGGACGCGTCCTACGAGGTGTACCTCTACCGCGGCAGCAAGAACGTCTACAAGAGCGGCGAGATCCACACCAGCAGCTGTGATCTCTTTCCGTATATGAGCTCCAAGGGAACCTACACCTTTAAGGTGCGCGCGCTCCCGTCAAACGATGAGGTATCCAAGTACGCGTCAAAGAGCGACTGGACCATATCCGATGAGGTCTATATCGATGAGAATGACGCGGCGAGAGCGGCAAAGAAAAAGCCGTCAAGCGGCAACAACAGCAGCACAAATAATTCCGGAAATTCCCAGCAGGCCCCGTCAAATGTGAATGTGGTCGGCTGGATCCTCGACGGAAACCGCTGGTATTATCGTTACCCGGACGGAACTTATTTAAAGAACGGCTGGGGATTTATCGGAAATATCTGGTACTTATTTGACGCAAACGGAATGATGCTCACCGGCTGGCAGATGAAGAACGGCGTTTATTACTACATGAACGGTGACGGAAAGATGCAGACGGGCTGGCTTCTCTACAACAATACCTGGTATTATCTCTCCGAGAGCGGAGCTATGGTGACCGGCTGGATCACGCTGGGTGATAAGGCTTATTACCTCGGCGGCGACGGCGGAATGCTCACAGGATGGCAGAACATCGACGGACAGATCTACTACCTGTATCCGGATGGACATAAGGCGGTCAATGAAGTGATCGATACCTTCTATGTAGATCAGGACGGTATCTGGAGAAAACCGCAGTAAAGATCTGAACCTGCAGGGCATGCGGTTATGCGGTGAAAATCGTCGGAATATTTTCCAGCAGACTGAAAATACAGGAAAGGAGCACCTTATGAGACAGAAAACTTTTGGAAAATGGCTTGCGGCAGCAGGAATTCTGATGGCGATGACGATATGGATGGTTCTTCCTGCACTGGCTGCGCCGACGGTGAATTCTATAAGGATCACCTTTAAAGACAAGTATGAAGATCCCGGCGTGATCGAGGAGCCGGAGATCAGCTGCGGCAGCTACGGGATCGAGATCACATCCGTGGAGTGGAGCAAGGATGTAGAAAAATGGAATCCTGGAACGAAAGTGACGGCAACGCTGATTCTTTCCTCCAGCGGAAGAGAGTTCTCCTCCAGCTACGGTTCAAAGTCCTGCCAGATCTCCGGTGCGACGTTGAGTAAGGCAGTGAAAGTGGATGAT
>OGEN01002085.1_pt1 | contig 10521 bp, 5 predicted proteins | sample 1570671 | NCBI WGS metagenome assembly OGEN01 (sample SAMEA2582128, study PRJEB24529) | metagenome | biome: Human gut stool | place: China | collected 2011
TAATGGGGTCCCAAGAACAAATGGGTGTTTATAATGAAATGGCAGAAAAAGGCTGGTTGATTTTCTCCGATACTTACAGAGCTTCCAACAGTGGAGTATATGGAAAAATGTATCAGCTTATTAATTCCTATAACCCCAAAAATCAATCGTGGGGATTAGTGAATACTCCGGAAGCACAGGCTGCCTACCTTCAAATGGCCGAAATGAGAAATACAAACTGGTTTGATGAATTGTTCAACAATAACATTACCATGAACCACTCAATAAGTATCAGTTCTGGTACGGAGAAAGCTAAATACTACGGATCAATCAGTATTTACAATGATCCGGGATGGACAAAAGCCAGTTCGGTCAAGAGATATACAGCCAATGCAAATGCTTCTTTCAATCTCTCTGACAACCTGACGTTGACATTATTATCCAATGGATCATACAGAAAACAAAAAGCTCCCGGAACATTAAGCCAGGAGATAGATGTAGTAAGCGGAGAAGTAAGACGGGATTTTGACATCAACCCGTATAGCTACGCATTGAATACTTCAAGAACATTAGCATTGAAAGATGCCGACGGACTTGTATATTATACAAGAAATTATGCCCCTTTCAACATCCTGAATGAATTAGATAAAAACTACATTGACCTGGATGTAGTAGATCTTAAATTTCAGGGTGAACTAAACTGGAAAATTATCAAAGGACTCGAAGCTAATGTAGTAGGAGCCGTAAAATATCAGATGACTTCACAGGACCATCTGATAAAAGAGCATTCTAACCAACCGGAAGCATATCGTGCAGCAGGGGATGCTACTATACGTGATAGGAACCCTCTATTATATAAAAATCCGGATATCCCCAATTCTTTGCCAGTGGTCGTTTTGCCGGAAGGAGGCATATTCGATAAAAACGAGTATAAATTATTGGGCTATGATTTCAGAGCCAGTTTAAGCTACAATACAAGTTTCAAAGACAAACATATCATGAATCTGTTTGCCGGAACAGAAGCCAATTCAGCCGACCGGACCCAATACTGGTCAAGAGGATGGGGATATCAATACGAAAAAGGAGGTATACCCTTTTATGATTATCTGATATTTAAGCAAGGAATAGAACAGAATAACCAGTATTACTACAACGATTTGACCTATTCACGCAACCTTGCTTTTTTCGGGATGGGAACCTATTCATATATGGGGAAATATACAGCTACCGGAACAATCCGCTATGAGGGCTCCAACAGACTGGGTAAAGCCCGTTCGGCCCGCTGGCTACCCACATGGAATGTGGCTGCTGCATGGAATATGCACGAAGAAGAATTCTTTGAGAAGCTTACTCCGGCTCTATCTCATTTTACATTGAAAGCATCCTATAGTCTTACAGCCGACAGAGGACCCGCTTTTGTCACCAATTCCCGCGTTGTATATCGTAACTACTCCCCCTTTCGTCCTTTTGCAGGTGTGAAAGAATCAGGTTTGCAAATAGAAGATCTGGAAAACAGCGAATTGACTTACGAAAAGAAACATGAGTTTAATGTGGGCGCCGACTGTGGTTTCTTTGCCCCCAAAAATAAAATAAGCCTGGATTATTATACCCGCAATAATTATGACTTAATAGGGCTTATCAACACTCAAGGCGGTGGCGGACAGGGCACTAAGTATGCCAATGTAGCTTCCATGAAATCAAGCGGAGTGGAATTTACTTTATCAACAAAAAATATACGTACCAAAGATTTTCAGTGGACTACGGATTTCATCTTCTCAAAATCAAAGAATGAAATAACCGAACTGGATTCGAAAGCACGTGTAATGAGCCTTATCTCCGGTATGGGATTTGCAGAAAAAGGGTACCCCGTACGTGCATTATTTTCCATTCCGTTCCAGGGCCTGAATGAAGATGGACTCCCAACTTTTATCAACGAAGACGGAGAGGTCACAATTACAGATATCAACTTCCAGGAAGCCTTAAAGAAAGATTTTCTGAAATATGAAGGTCCTACCGACCCGACTATTACTGGAAGTTTCGGAAATATCTTTTCGTATAAAAATTTTAAATTGAATGTTTTCATGACTTATTCTTTTGGAAATGTAGTTCGTCTTGACCCTGTATTCAAAAGCGAGTACTCCGATCTGGACGCTATGCCCAAAGAATTCAGGAACAGATGGACTGTACCGGGAGATGAAGCCTATACCAACATACCCGTTATAGCTCATACCCGCCAGGTGAAAGACATTCCAAATCTGAAATATGCCTATAATGCATACAACTATTCGGATGTTCGTGTAGCAAAAGGTGATTTTATCCGAATGAAAGAAATCTCTTTGTCATATGACTTCAATCCAGCCTGGATCAAACAGTTCAAGCTAAACAATCTACAACTTAAATTACAAGCTACAAACCTGTTTCTGATTTATTCGGATTCTAAATTAAACGGACAGGATCCGGAATTCTTCCGCTCCGGAGGAGTTGCTTCTCCCGTACCCAAACAGTTCACTTTAACTTTAAGACTTGGATTATAAAAAGACTGCAATGAATATGAAATATAAAAATAAATACTCAACATGGTTTGGAGCCACAGCAATGCTCCTGATGATATCCTCTTGTGACGGTTTTCTGGATAAAATGCCGGATAACAGAACCGAGCTCGACAATAACGAGAAAGTACTGCAACTACTCGTCTCAGCCTATTCTACCGGTACTTACGTACAAATTACAGAATTAATGTCTGATAATGTTGCAGATAACGGTCCGCTCTATATCTCTTACAATAAAAGTGTGGAAGAAAGCTACAAATGGCAGGATTTTACAGATAACCAGCAAGATACCCCACAATTTATCTGGAATGAGTACTATAAAGCAATAGCTGCTGCCAATCATGCACTGGAATACCTCAATACCTCCGAAGGAGATAATGAAACAGAACTGGCCGCCAAAGGAGAGGCTCTTATCTGTCGTGCTTACTCACACTTCATTCTGGCTAACGTCTTTTGTAAAGCATATAATCCACAAACAAGCGGTGCAGACCTGGGAGTACCTTACGTAGAAAAACCGGAAAAAATAGTATCCGGAAAATACGAAAGAGGTACTGTTGCGGAAGTATATGAAAAGATAAATCGTGATATAGAAGAAGGCCTGCCACTTATTGACGACACAAAGTACAAAAGTACTGTTATCAAATATCATTTTAATCAGAAAGCAGCTTATGCTTTTGCCGCACGATTCAACCTATATTACGGCAATTATGACAAAGCTGCCAAATATGCCACAAAGGCCATTGGAGACAATCCGGCAAAAGTACTCCGTAACCTTACGCAATACCAGAGCATTGCCGCTGCAAAAGATTGTGGTATTGCTTATGTAAAAGCTGAATTACCATGTAATCTCCTGTTAATGCCCGCTACATCTATGTGGAATTACAACCACTGGAGCTCTAAATATTGCAGATATGCAATGAATACAGCCAAACTGCAGGAAACCTACTGGAGCTTAGGTCCCTGGGTAACTCCGGAATATCTTTATCATGCCAATAAGATATATGGAGGCGATCAGACATCCTACTATCCCAAACTCTATGGATTTATTGAGTATACGGATGTCATATCCGGCATAGGATATCTGAACATTGTAAATACGGTTTTCACTACTGATGAAACGCTTCTTTGCCGCGCAGAAGCATATATACATATGAAAGATTATGCCAATGCAGCAAAAGATCTGATCTCCTGGTATGATTCACACACTATAAAAGGGGTAAAACCACTGACTGAAGATTACATCAATGCCTATTACAAAACAGCAGATAAAGCATTGCGTCCGGAGTTAAACCCAATGTTTGAGATTGAGAGTGACAAACAGCTAAACTTTATGTACTGTCTTTTGCACTTCCGACGTATAGAAACCGCACATGAAGGCCTCAGGTGGTTTGACATTAAACGATTCGGTATCGAAATCAAACACAACATATCCGGGCAAGCTGACGATATCTTGACAAAAGACGATCCCAGAAGAGTATTGCAGTTACCTGCAGATGCAATCGGAGCCGGTATGCAACCTAATCCCAGATAATAATAAATAAATGTACAGAAACATATGAAAAAGATTTTATTATACACATTAGTAATCTTTTTAACCGGAGTGATGATATCTTCCTGCTCTGATGATAAGTTCGGAGAAAGAATTTTTGATACAACTCCTCGTGAGCGCACAGAATTTGACAATTGGTTGCTTCAAAACTATGTGAAAGAGTATAATATTGATTTCAAATACCGGATGGAAGACATAGAAGCAGACATGTCATACAATCTTATTCCGGCCGAAGTGGAGAAATCAAAAAAGCTGGCAAAAATTATCAAGTATCTGTGGCTTGAATCTTATGATGAGATATTCGACAAAACCGGAAAAAACAAAGACTTCATGAGAACTTATGCACCCAAAGTCATTCTGCTGGTTGGCTCATCAGCCATCAATGCCTCTTCTTCTACAGAAGTATTAGGTTCGGCAGAGGCTGGTATCAAAGTCATATTATATAAGGTGAATGCCATAGATCCTACAGATGTTGAATGAATACTATTTTGAAACAATGCATCATGAATTTGCTCACATCCTACACCAGAAAAAGAACTATCCTACCGAATATAATCAAATATCTGCAGCCGACTACTCCTCTACCGGCTGGCAAAACAGAACGGAACAACAAGCCTGGAAACTTGGTTTCGTCACCCCCTATGCAGGTATGGAACCACAAGAAGACTTCGTAGAAGTAATAGCCAACTATCTTGTTAAACCGGATGGTTTCTGGGAGAACATGCTGGCAAATGCAGGAACAGAGGGAGCTACCAAAATACAAACCAAGTTCGATATGGTAAAAGAATGGCTAATGACTGCGTGGAATATTGACATTGATGAATTAAGAACCATTATCATCAGACGTTCCGGAGATATTGATTCAATTTTAAATGAAAAAATAGCATACAATGAATAAATTAGCTTATACTATCATTGCTTTGTTTACATTGTGCATTACTTCATGCTCAGATGAAAAAAACATATTTGACAGTTCTTCTGCCAACAGGATGAATGCAATGTTGCAACAGTGTAAAGAAATACTGACTGGATCGGAAAACGGATGGATTTTTGAATATTACCCCGAAGATAACAAATACGGAGGGTTCCGTTTCTACATGGTCTTCTCTAAACAGGGAGAAGTAAGTATTACTGCAGAGTCGCCCATACTGGAATCACCGGGTGACCAAGCCACAAGTATGTATCAGATAAAGGGAGACATGGGCCCTATATTAAGTTTTGATACATACAATCACATACTGCACCAGTTCTCCGATCCCAATCCGGATGGACTTGGTTACGAGGGTGACTATGAATTCATCATTCTTAATGTAGCCAAAGACAAAATCGAGTTAAAGGGAAAAAAGAATGGGACTAAAATGCAAATGATCCCTCTGCCCAATGATATGACATGGGAAAGTTACAGTAGTAAGCTGGATAAGATGATAGAAGCTTTCCCGGGATTCACCATGCGTTTGAATGTAAATGGTACTACTATTGAAATGGAAGAATCTGAAGAGATAGGACGTTACCAGACTTTCAACCTGCCGGAAGGAGTCAGCTCATCAGCCGAAGGGATGGCCTATATCTATACTACAGATGGCATCAAATTCAAAGAGCCTATAACCATTGCAGGAAAAACAATACAGAATTTCACTGCTTCGGAAGATAAAACTCACCTGACTTGTACAGACGAAGGAGCAGACAATGTACAAATCACACAGATGCCTTTAGGAGAAGCATTTGTAACAAAAAAAGGTAACTGGTTCTTTGACACGAAACAGATGGGGCCCAGATTTACTACCATGTGGAATACTGCTGCCGAAAACATGAAAAAAGACCTTTATGGACAAGGTCCGGAAGAGTTACAACAGGCCTCTTTACAAAGTCCTTATCAGGTATTTACTATATACAGTTATTCAATTAATGACAGAAAATTGTATAGTGCTAATTTTTATATGGACTTCGTTCCGATAAAAGATGCCGACCAGGTGAAAATAATTTTCGCCGGAGGAGGAGATGATTTCGCCAGATACTTTTATATGGAATATTTCAAAATGATTCTAGGATACATGAGTGATGACGAACCATACAACATGACTTATAACAACCTGAAAAGTCCAAGTGAAATCACATTCAGAAGAAACGATAATCCCGACGTCGTTTGGTTCAAAACAATCAGATACATTAAATAACCACATAAAAATTACGAATATGAAAAGAAAGAGTTTTTACATTTTTATTCAGATGGTTTTATTCATCTCTTTTGCTTGTTCACAGGTGAATGCCCAACAAATCAAGCCACAAAGAAATAAAACGGAGAAAGTAAGTGCACCGGAAGTAACAAACTCCCGGACAGTAACAACGCGGGCCACTACATTAGGCACTTTACCCTATTCTAATGATTTTGACAGTTATGAGATTCGGACTGTCCCCGAAGGATGGGTTTGTACAGGTGACAAAGATGCTTTTGCCATCACAACTTTCAACGGTTGGAAAAATATATATTCCGAACCCAATTGTCTGGGTGTCTATTCTTCTGCAACAGAAAATAACTGGGCATATACTCCCGGATTTGAAATGAAAGCCGGAAGAATCTATCATGCCAGTTTCTGGCTATTGGCTCCCGGGCTTTCTGAATCGGCCAATAAGAGCGAAAGCTTACGCTTTACTGTTGGTAAAGGACAATCAAAGGAAGCTGATTGTATCACATTGGTAGATTTAAAAAATATAAAGTACAAAGAATGGAAAAAAGTAGAGGCTGATTTCATACCTGAAACCGATGGTATCTATTACTTTGGAATCGGTTTTACTACGATCGTTGCAAATGGTGTAGGAATAGACAATTTTGAAGTCTATGATAATGAAAATCCTTTTCCGGCTGTAGCTAAATACGTTGCATACGGCGGCCTTTGGTCAACTCATGCTAATCACATAAAAGAGCGTCTGCGCTATGTATATCCGGAACAACCCATTTCATTCATTAATCAATCAAAATATGCAACTGATTACCAATGGAACACATTCGGGAATCCGGCTACTACTACCGAAGAAAGTCCGGTTGTAACCTATTCGGAGAGTGGAGATTACAAACCTCTGTTGACTGTAACAAACTCTAAATCCACTGATTCATTCTCAGACATTGTAAATGTAGGTATTTTAGGAAAAGAGGATGTTACAGACATTGTCGCTAACATATCGGACATGTATGACGAACTGTTCCTGCCGGAAACAGATGTTCCCGGTTCGAATGACTACGTTAGTGGCATAAACAGATATTATACCACCTTTGCTGAAAGATTTGAACTGCCTGCTGACGCTGAAGCAACCGTCAGTGCCGTTCATTTCAGATTGTATGTATATAAAGCAGCTACCACTAACAAAGGTAAACCTGTAAAAGTCAGATTATATGGAGAGAAATGGGGAGCACCGGATCCGGATAATGTATTTGGAGAATATGTTACAACAATGAGCGGTGCTTTCGGTACTACCTCTGTAGACTACGAAAATGTCATCAGAAAAATTAAATTTGCAACTCCTATAAAAGTCAAAGGAACATTCTATTTATCTATAGAACTGGACGAATCTATCGTACCGGACGCAACTACCAAATTAGCTTTGGCTTGTGATGCGTACAGAGCAGATAAAGTTGCTTCTGCTTATGTCCGGATTCATGCAGCAGGAGCCGCAGAGTTGAATCTTAACGGAGGATGGTATTGTGTACCTGATCTTCCCTGGCCGTTTAACGAGATTGATAAAACCGGATTCTCTTTCTATCTATCACCGGAAATGACTTTCCATCAGGTAAAAGGAACTTCTATCAACAAGGTAGAAGACAATAAGATCAGCGTTTATCCAACGGTATTCCACTCTGACTTCAACATAAAAACCGGAGATAATACATCGAAATTAATTCGGGTATTCAATGCTAACGGACAAACCGTTTATGAGAAGACTACAAATGAAGCTAATATAACTGTTACGGGGGCAAACTGGGCCGAAGGCATTTACCTGATAAGAGTTGGAGGCGACTCTATCAATGCTTCTATAAAAGTCATCAAAAAATAAAACTCTCTCTCTTTACTTTATTCTTAACAATTGTCCGGGCGTAAAATCCCGTATTTGACGTCCCGGACAATATTTATTCACTAATACACATCGGAAGATATGAAAAAACGACTACTTATTACCTGTCTTATGTCACTGATAGTCATTGGCGTATGGGCGGAGAAAAATGAAGATGAACCTATTATCAACATGACTTGTACTGCCGGTAAAATCAGTTTTAAACTGTATGCAACTGAAGAAACAGTTTTCCAGGTAGACTTTGGTGAGGGAGCAATAGAACAAACGGTTAAAACAACCGGAACAGCAGTCAATGGTTCCGCTTCGGGTACTTCAGTCAACGTATACGGAGATGCCAATAAGCTGAAAAAGATTGAAATCTCTTCCAATAAACTTCTAAAAGTGCTTGATTTCAGTAAATGTTTGGCATTAACAGAACTGTCCTGTTCAAGTTGCCAAGGTGTAACTGAAATTATTCTCCCTTCCTCTACAGAGAATCAATTGACAAAGATCAACTGTAGATATCTCAATCTGGCTTCTTTTGACGCAAGTAAATGTACAAAGCTTAAGACACTTGCCTTATCCAATGCAGATGCAACACTAAAAACATTGGTACTTCCGGAAAATACAGATATTCTGAATGACTTAACGTTGCAACAATGTGGTCTGACGACATTGGATATCAGTAAATATACCAATCTGACAAATCTGGATTGTACTTATAACTTTCTTACCTCTATCCAAACTCCCAATTCGGATAAAAATCTGTCTGTAGACTGTTCATACAATTACATGATCATGCCTAATTTTCCCGAAGGTGAAAACATCACTTTATACTATATGGACCAGCGGGAAAAAGTATCACAATACACTTTGAATGAAAGTTATACAACAAATGACATCATTGACCTGTCTGAATTTTACGTTTCTAAAAAAGGAATTAGAGGTTCCTATTTTACAGATGGAGTTTATCCCACCTTCACTTGGTATACAAACGGAAACAGCGATCCTTTAGAAGAAGGAAAGGATTACACAACAACTGAACCTGGAAAATTCAAATTCAATATAGTTCCCGAAAACAGCGTTTATTGTGTCATTGCCTCCAAAGCCTATCCGGCTTATCAGGATTACAATTCTCCATACCGGACTGCCGATACTACTATTGAAAAAGCAGCTGAGCCGGCTATCATTTTAACTACATCCAATGAAAGAGTTATTGGTTTCTCCTTAGGAGCTACTGAAGATAATACTTCTATACAGATAGACTGGGGAGATGGAAACCTCGTTGATAAAGTTATAAACTCCGCAAAGACTTCTATACAGGGTACTCCTGCAGGAACAAAAAATATTAAAATTTATGCAGATGCAGCTAAGATAAAGGAAGTTTCTTTAGCTTATTGTGATTACCTCACAGGCGTCGATTTAAGTAAATGTACAGCTTTGCAAACCTTATCAATAAAGGAAAGCTCTAAAATTACTTCCATTGCCTATCCGGAAGATATAACCACACTGGAGAATCTCAGCATTGACAATAGCAGTATAAAAAATATAGACTTACATAATTGGTCTGGCCTCAAAAATCTAAAATATAGTCCTTACGGTATCAGTACTATTGTATTACCCAACGAAGCCGGAAACCTGGAAAGTATCGTTCTTAGTAAGTTATCATTAAAAGCTATAGATTTAAACAAATATGTCAATCTGGCTTCTCTTGAAGTAACCTCTCACTCTGCATTGGAAACACTGGATGTGGGTAAATGCAGCAAGTTAACAAAACTAATTTGCAAAAGAGATACCAAACTGGCGACTCTTATTCTACCGGAAATCAAAACAACTTTAACAGAACTGGATTGTGAATATACTGCACTAACAGCCATAGACTTAAAAGAATATAGCAAATTGCAGGTATTAAATTGTAGCGGGATCAAAGAGACAATCCTCCCCGAAGATCCGTCTACTTTGACTTCATTGACTTGCAAAGAGAATGGCCTGAAAGTACTGGATATAAGTTCATGTACCAACCTGACGTATCTGGATTGTTCATACAACGAACTGACAGAGATAAAAGTTCCCGGGAATCCGAACCAGGATATCAATATCGACTGTTCTTACAACTATCTGTTTTTACCCAATTTCCCGGAAGGTGAGAAGATCGATTTGACCTATATGGACCAGAGAGAGAAAGTTTCACAATACACTCTAAGTGAAAGATATACCACAAATGATATAATAGACCTATCCGAGCTTTATGTTCTTAAACAAGGTATCAAAGGCTCTTATTTCCCGGAAGGAGTTTATCCTACCTTCACCTGGTATGTAAATGGAAGCAAAGAACCACTGGAAGAAGGAAAAGATTACTCTGTGACAGAACCTGCAAAATTCCGGTTCAATACAGTCCCT
>OGEN01002088.1_pt1 | contig 10473 bp, 6 predicted proteins | sample 1570671 | NCBI WGS metagenome assembly OGEN01 (sample SAMEA2582128, study PRJEB24529) | metagenome | biome: Human gut stool | place: China | collected 2011
TGTACTTTCTGGCTCCCCGGGACGGACTTGAACCGCCAACCTAGTGATTAACAGTTTCATGGTTGAAACTTTCCTGCATTAGAGCATCTTGCATTGAACAAACAATAACAGTATATTATAATTTATTCAGTTGGATAAACTTACCCCGTTTTTTAGCTCTCGTGTTACCCCCGTGTTACCCCCAAAACGGCTAGTCAAAATCATCGGATCGGTGAACCATGAAACTAACCAAGAAAAATGTTGAATCATTGGAGCCGACAGGTACTCGCTACGAGGTCAGAGACGACGAACTTATAGGTTTTTCTATTCGTGTCGGCGCTACTGGAGAAAAAAGTTTCTACCTTACTTACCGAGCAGAAAAAGGCAGAGCTGCGCCTCTCAAACGCCTTCGCATCGGAACATTCCCTTCCATGACTGTGGAGCAAACTCGACAAATCGTCAAACAGAAACTGGCGCAAATCGCAATGGGGGGCGATCCTGCTCAAGAAGTCAAAGAAGGAAAAAATGCCCCCCTCTTCCATGAAGTCATAGAAACGTTCCTTCAAGAACACGTTGATGCAAAACTCAAACCTGCTACACAGCATCAGTATCGGGCACTTGCCCAAAACCACCTGATTCCTGCCTTCAAAAAAATGAAAATGGCAGATATCACCTACCGACACGTTGCCAAGCTCCACCATGATCTTCAGAATACACCGTACCTTGCCAACCGCTGCGCTGCGGTCCTCTCCAAGTTTTTTGACTGGTGTGAAAAGACCGGCTACCGGGACAGAGGAACCAACCCGGTTCGCGGCCTTGAAAAATACCGGGAAGAAAAACGCCTCAAATTCATGGAAAGTAGTGAATTAGAGGCAATAGGTGAAGGTATCGCCAAGCTTGAAAAACAAGATGCCATTGATCCGACCATTGCGGCAGCACTCAAGGTCATGCTGCTCACAGGCGCTCGTTGTTCGGAAATTCTTACCTTAAAGTGGGAATATTTCAACGAATCCAAAGAAAAAGCACTACTACCCAACTCAAAAACGGGTGCAAAGGTTCTTCCCATTCCTCCCACCGCATGGGAGGTTATCTCCGCTCTACCTCGCGTTAACGAGTACTGCTTCCCGGGAAGGTGGGGAAGAGGCCATATTATTAACGTAAAAGACACATGGAAACGCATTTGCAAAGCTGGTGGCATCTCAGGATGGCGAATTCACGATTTACGCCACGCTTTTGCCTCGTATGCTGCCAATAGCGGAAAATCTTTGCCGATAATTGGTAAAATCTTGGGGCACAGCCAAGCTTCCACAACCAGCAGGTACGCGCACCTTGCCGAAAATCCGGTAGCGCAAGCAGCGGCGGAAACAGCTGAGGGTTTAGCACAAGAACTCAACCTTGGCATGTCTAAGATAAAGCAGCTACATACTAATTCATCTTAACTCTTATGAGTTAACCAAAATAACTTTTACTTGAAGCCCCTGAACTGTGTCCACGGTTTTGGGGCTTTTTATTTTTACCGCTTAACAACTCATGAGACAGCTTTCTGGAAGAAAGCCGGGATGTAAACATCACGTCCTTCGTTATCAAATAATACATCTTAATTCTGATGTGTGACGCCCCGTTCGCACCGTTCCCGATCTGCTTACACAATTCGTTTAAAAAAGATAAGAAGGTAATTTTTCAGCCTTCAAAACCAATAACGGAGTAAAAATACTCCGAGGAGTTTGTTTTTATGAAAACATATTCCATTTCTCGCTGGCTCACAACTGCCCAAGCTGCGGCATATCTTGGGTGCTCGAAATCAACTCTTGAAAAAGACAGAGTATACCGGTTGCTAAATATCCCATTCACTCGTTTAGGCAAGTCTGTTCGGTACGATCAGCAGGATTTGGATCGGTACCTCGAAGCACGAAAAGAAGGGATCCCTCCTTTCATTACCTAAGGTTGAGAGCTTTTAGGGTAGTGACTTAGTGGGGCACGCTATAGGAGGTCTCCTACCTCAGCGAGACTCTCCAGAGGAATAACTTTTTATTCGTAATGCCAATATTCCTGTATAGGGCATTTTATGAGTAAATAATTTTTATGATGTCAAAAAACTATTTCAATAGGAGATATGCGATCATGTTTAATAAAAATAGAAAAACAAAAAAGAGTCTATTAATATCAACCTATGAATGCTTGATATCACATTATAATTTTATTGAAAATAACAACAATTTATATTTATATGGCAAAAAAGATAAAACTAAAAAAATTTATCAAGTGACACCCAATAACATAAGAACAGCTCTTGTATTACTAAATAAAGATTATCTTGCAACAGACAGTAATACAAAAAATTTTGTATGCTATATTAAAAGTATCAGCGACAAAATTTGTATTAAAAAATCTATTTTTACACGTATTGGTTTTGACGAAAATACTATTTATATTGATACACTTAATGAAAATAAATTTATAAAAATTGATTCAGTATCTGTATCTATCGAGGAAGAAAGTCCTCTTTTATTCTTTAGAAATGACAATATGCGACCATTGCCAATCCCAGATATTGATCTATCTCCAGAAAAAACTAAACAATATATTCTATATATGAAAAACTTTATAAATTTTGACAATAAATTCTTAAAGCTTTCTCTTGTATGGTTAATGTCATATTTCTTAAAAGAAGGTACATATCCCATTTTAATGGTAGATGGACCTCAAGGTAGTGCTAAAACATCTTCTTTAACTTTTCTTGCGAGAATAGTTGATCCACGAGAGCATACCCTCATTGGAATTCCAAGAACTTCGCGATATTTATACGTTTATGCGCAAAAAAATACCATCTTAGCTTTTGACAATGTCTCGGAGGTTTCACCAAGTATGTGTGATGAACTCTGCAAGCTAGCGTCTTCTGGGAGTATCACAACAAGAAAACTATATAGTGACGACGAAAGTATGATAATTAAAGCAAAATGTCTTATAGCATTTAATGGTATTGGCCTTAATATAAACAGAAACGATATACTTGATAGAGCAATCTTAGTTGAAAACCAACCAATTCATAGTATTAGTAGGACATCAGAAAATGATCTTAATCTACTATTTAACAAATTTTATAAAAATATATTTAGTGCTATTGTTTACGCTGTTCATTTTGGCTTAAAAAACTGCAAAAAACCTTCTGATACAAGCAGCATTGGAAGATTAGTTGACGTTGAATTTTGGGCTTATCGATGGGCTCCGGCTTTCAAAATTAACTCAAATGAACTTATCCAGATAGTATCTGAGAATCAAAATTTATTACAATCTAGTGTTTCAGAAAACAGTTCATTTTGCAATGCTCTTTGCCATTTTATGGTTGGCAAAGATAAATGGAAGGGTACTATAACTACTTTGTTGGAAGAGCTTGAAGAGGAATTTCCTAGTGAAGCACGCCGTAAAGACTGGCCCAAAACACCACAAATTGCTGGAAGTCAAGTCAAAAGACTTAAAAGTTCTTTGTAGCAGTATGATATCTCTTATCGGAGTGTTCGCAAAAATAGTTGCCGCCTAGTAATATTGGAAAAAAAGCATAAGGACTAAGTGCATGGTTGCGCATAGCGCAATAACGCCATGAAATGGCGGTATAAACGTCAGTTTATCATGCCAGGGGGGGGGACTCCCATTGCAGAAACGACATATCGTAATATACTGTATTTTATGAAAATGACAAGTGACAAGCTTTTTTATCTTTTTAATCAAGAAGAAAATATAATTAATAATATGTAGATAGAGAAAAAAAGAAAGAGAGAGGAGATTGCTTATCGCGTTGTCACTAAACTCTTGGGTGCAGTAAAAATTGTATCTTATCTTGATATTACAATAAATTTTAGTATGTTATAATAAAAATCTATTCTTGATGTATATTACTAAACTCCCTTTTTCCGTGGCTAACCTTCCTTGGATATGTTATGCGTTGGGAAAGTCCATCTTAAAAACATAGCAACCAACTATGGATTAAGCTAGGAAAAAGGGAGTTTCCTGTGAGAACATCGACTCTTATGCTTTTAACTTGGTTAAAAACAATGGAAAATAAGGAGCTAAAAGCAATTATTCAGGCTGTAACGGATGAACAAAGAATAAGAAAGGGGGAATCCCATAGGAGGGAAGCTCTTTTTAAGGTCCCCCCCCTGTTAAAGGATGAAAAAAAACTCTTTTTAGAGCAGTCACAGCTTGTTGATGAATGGCTAGAGCAGTATTCCGTTAATACAGGAAATCCCCTTGAAGACCAAAAACGACTTGATGAATTAGCCAAAGAATGGAATGCGTTACTAAATAGTATTAAGCTTCCAATAGATAACGTAACCACTAAAACTCGCTACACAGACAGTCATACACAAAAAGGTGTTTTAGAGCGCGTTCAAGGTTGTTTATTGGGAATGGCGGCAGGGGCTTGGCTGAACGCTATCACAAGGGAGTATTCTCCCAGTGAAAACGCTTTCTCCAGCCTTGTTTGGAATATTCCTTTCACGTGGAAGCCTGATGATGGCATCGAACTGGCCTTGGCGTTGGCGAACTCTTTAATTAAAGAAAAAATGTTTAAGCCAGAAGCCGTTTACTACGCCTACCTTACGTGGATGCTCTCAAGGCCATTTAAGGAAAACAGGCCGATTCTTACCGGAATAGGCGAAAAGACCAGCACGTTGCTCAGGACAGCCGTGTTAGCCTGTTTTGGGAGGAACTGCGAGTTAACGCAAGTAATACATTGGTGTGCCCTTAACGTTAAGATAACCCATCCCGACCCCATATGCGTTTTTGCCAACGAGATTTACGCAGTTGCCGTATTTTTTGCTTTGAAATCAGGGACCCCTGAAGAACTCTATGAAAAAACAATAGAATGGGGTTTTAAGTCCGAAAACCAGGAAAAAACTGTATTGGAAGCCCTTCTTAGGGCGTCAACCAGCCCCCCAAATGCCCCCTATCAAGGAGCTATTTGTTCTCTGCAAAATGCTTTTTACCAATTATTACATGCTAAACCCCTAACAGAAGGTATCCTTTCCTGTGTAGAAGACACTTTTCCTGTGGATATGGCTATTTATGGAGCCTTGCTGGGAGCAACGTATGGAGAAAAGGCTTTTCCAGAAGAGTGGAAAAAGGTCTTACAGTCTTCCCCTTTAGGGGAAAAACGCCCTCCTGACTACCAGCCGCACAATATATTTCTGATAGCTGAAAAGCTCATAGCATCTTGTATTTAATAATAAAACAATAGTAACAGAAAAATTGGAGCGAATACGATTAGTCTTATTGAAACGAAAGCGCTGCAACAGCATACCTCGTTTGAGCAGTGGTACGAATGAATATCTCAAAGACGATAATAACTTTAAACAAACAGGCCTTGCAATTTTCCCGTCTCATATGGGCATTGCAAGGCCTGTTATGATATAGATGGTCCTGACGGCACATTCCGTCTATTCATGTATTCCTTTTGATGAAAAGTCCTTTTCCAATGGACTAGAACTTATACATGAAGGATGCCGTTACCCCTTGCCCCGTCTGATGCTCTGATGCCTGCACGTTATAACCAAGGCCAAACGAAACATTATCCTTTTGCAGTTCCACGCCGAACACCCCGTCAAAAGCCGCCGTATCCATGACGCGGCGCTTCATAGAGTCGGAGGCATTAACCCCTGGGGTGCGCACGTCAATCTTGGTTTTGGTGTCACCCGCGGCTGGCACTACGGAAAGATCGGCCTGCGGCTTGATCTTCCATCCGGATTCCGTCTCGAAGGACTTGCTCAGGTTCACGCCCACGGGAAACTGCCAAACGTGCTGGAGATCGCCGTCGGTACGGAACAGGTCGCCGCCCTGATCGAGCTTCGTGGAGAACGAATCCGTCTTCACTGCCATGTAACGGACGCCGACATGGGGCATCACGTCGAGGACGTCGGTCTTGACCATGTACTCGGCCTTAACCCCGGCGGTAATCACGTCGGAATCCACATCCGCTTTGATCTTTCCGCCCATGCCGAGGGAGGACGGGATGTCCTGCTTCAGCTCGTTCTTGGAAGCGGAATAGCCGAGGTCGGCAACCACGTTGATGTTGTCCATGTTCCAACCGCCGTAGACAGATACGCCCCAGAAATCGAAGTCGTTCTTGGTGCTGTTGAAGGCGCCGCGCGACTTGGTGTCGCCCGCGCCCACGTTGAGGGCGAGACCGACCCGACCCTTGCCCGCGCCCGCGTCGAACGTCCAGTCCCCACCGATTACGCCGCCCGCAAACTCAGTATTATATCCGGCATCAAGCCCGCCTGCGCTGAAATCACGTGTACGGTTTGCCCCATAAATGGCGTTGGCCCACAAATCGAAACCATCTTCATGCAGATTCGTTCCTTTCTGTGCCACACTACCGGCAAGGGACAAATGCTCCTGAAGAGCCCGCGCCGGGGCCTGAGCCACGGCAATCGCCGAAGCCTGTACACCGCCCGCGTAGGCAAGTTGCGCCGCACTGTCAGCGGTAACCCGCACTTGCCTATCAGAGAGTTCAGAGTCCATCAAACCGGACAAGAAGCGGACTCCAGCGGCATCGGGGTTGTTCACGTTACCAGAGGCAATCGCAGCCAAGATATTGGGTATGGCGTACTGGGAAAATTCATCGGGCCTTTTGGCTTCCGTTTTCACGACAAACTTGCCGCCGTCCGTGTTCACAGCAGCGTTGAAAAGTCTACTGACGATAAGATCGTCCCCTTGCCAGCCTTCTATTTTATCGTTCACGAAGCCGGAAGTAACGGTATATTCCTGACTTCCCTTTACATCCATGATATGCAACTTCGCTCCGCCATCGACGGAAAGCCTGCTTGTCCCGTCCCCCTGCAACGCTCCTTCACCATCGGCAGCGGCGGCATTCACGACGAGCAGGGATTGCCCCGCAAACGTTGCCGTATTCTCGGTGACGGATGGGGCGGTAGCCAATGAACCATCCACAAGAAGCGCCCCGGTAGCGGAGAGTTTCTGTGAGGACTTGATTGCCAAAGCAGCCGTGACGGAATCCTTGCCCCACGTCAGATCGGCATTATCAAGGGCGTCCTGAACGGCTTTCTGAGCCCACGCGCTGTCCTTGTCGCCAAGAACAAGCAAAGAATTCCGGCCAACGGCAAATCTACCGTCTACAGCTCCATTGGCAAACGACTCGAAAACGCCTATCGAAGCATCGGAGACCAGATTCCCACCGTCCTTCCACGCGGGATCAAGAAACACATTCGCCCCATTCAGAGAGGCCTTGCCGACTGTCAGTCCGCCAGCGTTTTGCGCAGTGCCGATAGTGATGGCTGAAGAAGAGGTTCCTTCCATAGTGGATATGGAAAACATTCCGGCCCGCACATTTACCGTGCTCTCGTCCGCAATGGAAAGCGTACCATCCAAAGAGCCGCCGCTGGTCAACCCTGCATCGCCAAGATTCAACGTTCCCGCGCCATTATCCTTGCTTCCGACAAGCAGCTTCACATCCCCGGAGTCGGACGTGATCAGTTTCTCTCCGTCGCCACGGATTGTTATGGCCTGCCCACTGTTGATCATGATTGTATCGCCGCCCACCAAATCAATCTTGCCTAAGCTGACTGAAGTTGAAGGCACTTCTTCCGCATTGCCGACGTCTTCCCCCTTCCCCTGGCTGCCGAAAACAAGGTTGCCGGATTTCAACGTGCCGAGCATTGCGAGGCGTGTATATCCATCCGCATCCGCTATCACTTTTTCAGCGTCAACCACATACTTCATATTGTATGAGGCGTCCTGAAGGGCCAACGTCCCACCCGTCAAGGCCAAACCTGTTGCAATGCCATTTGTTGCGGCAGCCTCGCCAGCATCTCCGAGCCCTTGCTTGAATGCCTGGGCGGACATGGTCTGCAACGTGCCGTCGGCCAGAGTCAACTTACCGGTTTCAAGCTGAATGGAAGGAGCAATGAGCGTACCCTTCCCGTTTAAGGTAAGGGACGTTCCCACATTGGCATCAGTAAAGCCCCCTATAACGCTTGTCGTTCCCTCCGCCTTCAAGAAATCGAAACCGCCAAACTTCGTTCCGTCCAGACGGGTGACTTTCGAAGTCAAGGACAGGTTACTGGTTTCCGCATTACCGCCCAGCAGCTTGCCGCCGACATTCAATGAGTCGGTATCCACGGTGATCGTGCCGGTCTTGACGGTAGCCGCATCATTGGTCGCACCGGTCGTATCCCCGGCACCTCCGCCCGCATAAACGTTCCCGCCTGAAAGGATCACATCAGCGGTGCCGGTGGAAGAGTTTTTCTTGCCGCCCGCGTACACATCCCCTTGGATCAGACCGCCTTCCACCCTGACTGTCGTGTTATCGACATTAAAAGTTACGCCGCTATCGTCGATATCGCCCTTGTCGCCGTTCCCGCCGCCGTAGACGATGCCTCCCCCGTTTTCACCTCTCAGAATACGCACCCCATCCTTGAGAAGAACGGTCGAGGAATGTACTGTGCCCGCCGCTCCCTGACCATCCCCGTCGCCTCCGCCGAAGACACAGCCTGAGACCTCTCCGCCGGAAAGGGTCAGATGAGCCGTCTCAACAGATGTTCCCTTGCCATTGCCCCCGGCATAAATATCACTCAGCAGTTTTCCGCCGCTGACAAGCGTCGTTGCCGTACCAACTTTGGAAACGGCTTCCCAAGCGTCGCCTCCTCCGTATACAGCCCCTTCAATCCGGCCACCCGCTATAGTGAGGCTGGCCGTACCCACTTCACTAAAGCTCGTTTCGGCAAGCCGCCCTTCCGCACGCCCGCCGCCGTACACGTCGCCCTTAATGGAGGCATCTCCAGAAATGATTACATGTGTTGCATTTATCTTTTCCGAGGCTCCGTCTACGACGCGTCCGCCGCCATAAATATTCCCAGACTCGTCATCCTCTCCGAACGTTCCCCCGGAAATAGTGACGCTGGTTTCCTCAAAAACAGCTTTATTGCCTTCACCGCCGGTATTGCCGCCGCCGTAGACATCACCGTTCACCCTGCTCGAACCGGAGAGCACGATGCTCGCCTTTCCGATGGTCGTCGTGTACGGATCAGGCGCATCAGCATCCTTATCCGAATCCCCGCCGCCATAGAGATGATCAACTTCGCTGTCGATAATATTGATATTGACAGAACCGACGGAACTGCCTCCCCATCCCCCTCCATAGACGCGATCTACCGTTGCGTCTTTAATCGTGATCGTGGATTGTTCGGCAAAAGTGCCTGAGCCATCCCCACCGCCATAAACCCATGCGTCACCGTTCGTTTCTCCCAGATCGACACCGCTTATATTGATCTCCACATTCTTGACGGCAACCTTGGAGCCCGGAGAAAGGTTGTCGCTGACTCCCGCACCGTAAATTTCCACACGTCCGGGATTTCCATTCGCGGATGGATCAAATATGCCTCCAGTAATATTCATCACGACATTGCGCACGGAAGCCGTCCCACCATCAAAGGCACCGCCCGCACCCCTGATATAAATGCGGCCATGGTCGGCCTGAACATCCTTCTCCATCGGCTTAAAAGTGCCGCCCGTGATATTGATGGTCGCAGTACCCGTCACTGAGGCATCAGCTCCACCCCCGGCGGCGAGGCCACCGCCAAAAATTTCTCCGTTCAGCATCCCGCCGGTGAACGTAAGTGATGTATCGCCGTTTATCACAGCGGAATTCCCTTCCGCCGCACTACCGCCAATGATACGTCCATTGATGACGCCCTTGTCCACAACAACCGGCTTGCCCTCACCGGCAATTGCCGTCGCTGTGTTCTCATTCGCTGTCGCACTCACGGCACTCCCCGCTACCAGCAACCCCGCTACGGCAAGCGAACCGAACATATTCATCAGATGGCACTTCTTCAGCACTGCGCGGTACCTGTTCATCAGGTTCCCTACGGCTCCTTTTGACAATGTCATACCCAAGCTCTCCTTTTCTATGGCGCATCGTCGGCATACGGACTCTCGCGGTTCCCAACCCAATGTGAACGTAGTGGTTGAATGCGCTCATGCCGGACAGGTGTCGCCCTGTTAAGGGCTTCAGGATAGGCTGTTTTAGTTAAAACATCAATCCATATGACGTATAACCTTATTTTATGATTCCTCCACCTCTCGTATCCTGTTGTATTAAAAAACAGGAGAACCAATGTGGCAGACCAAGAAAAACATCAGCTGGAAAAAGTGGTAGGGCAAACCATTGCCAAACGCAGACAGAGTCTCGGTATCTCCCAGTTTGAACTAGCGGAACGTTTGAATATAGCTCCCGCCTCTCTCTCCCGAATCGAAAACGGCCTTGCCGCTCCCCGCTTTTCCCGGCTTGAAGAGATAGCTGAGATACTCGATTGCCCCGTTTCTGTCCTTTTCCGAATGAACGACGAGACGCTGAAGAACACTTCAGATACAATTGCCGAACTCGTAGGCTCACTTCCACCGGAAAAACAAAAAATCGTTCTTTATATGGGATCCCATCTCGTTTTTGCGCTAAAGCAATAAGTTCTTATCTTTTTCAAG
>OGEN01002115.1_pt1 | contig 10364 bp, 7 predicted proteins | sample 1570671 | NCBI WGS metagenome assembly OGEN01 (sample SAMEA2582128, study PRJEB24529) | metagenome | biome: Human gut stool | place: China | collected 2011
CCCCCCTCCTCTCTCCCTCCAAAGACTTTCGGCTGGTGGGGAGGCCGCGCGGAAGGAGTTCCTGCCGTATGGAAGGAAAGGGATAAGAAGAAGGTTCAAAGCGTTTTGATCGGCTGTATTTTATGCGTATTATCGTTTCATTCTGCTGATAGGAACACGTTCTGCCGGAGTCATCCGGCTTTTTTTGTGCCGCTTGAGGTGGAGGATTGTTGAGATCGGAAAAAGGCCGTTTTCCCATTCTTGCGGAACGGCGCGGTTCTCTCTATCATCTTTGCGGGTATTTCTTTCTTTGCAATGAATTCCGTGGCTGGCCAGACGGCGAGCGACGCATACGGTTCTTTTCATACTGTCCATCACAACGCTTCCGGCGGATATCATGGAAAAACTCATTGTCCTCGGGACCGGCAACGCCGGGGCCACGCGCTGTTACAACACGTGTTTCATCCTTCTTGACGGCAAGGCTCCCTTGCTTGTGGATGCCGGCGGCGGCAACGCCATCTTCACCCAGCTTGAACGGGCGGGCATCCGGCCCTCCGACATCCATCACGCGTTCCTGACCCATTGCCACACCGATCATCTTTTCGGGATGATCTGGATGATCCGCTCCGTTGCCCAGAACATCCGGGGAGGAAGCTACGAGGGGACGTTTACGCTGTATTGCCATGATGAGCTCGCCGGAGTCGTCCACTCCGTCGCGGACATGACCTTACCCGCCAGTATGACGCAGTACATTGGCGACCGCATCCTTATCGTCCCTGTCGGGGACGGTGAGGAACGCCCGTTCGGAAGCTACCGGGCAACCTTCTTCGACATCGGTTCCACCAAGGCGAAGCAGTTTGGCTTCATGTTGGGCCTCCACAGCGGCAAAAAGCTCTCCTGCCTCGGCGACGAACCCTGTATGCCCCGAGGCCGGAAATACGCGGCTGGCAGCGGCTGGCTCCTCAGTGAAGCTTTCTGCCTCTATGCGGACCGCGACCGCTTCAAGCCCTACGAAAAGCACCACAGCACGGTCCGTGAAGCCTGCGAAACGGCAACGGAGCTCGGCGTGGAGAACCTCGTGCTCTGGCATACCGAAGACACCCGCCTCCCCGAGCGCAAAACGCTGTACACGGCCGAAGGCCGCCAATACTTCTCCGGCAACCTCTTCGTCCCGGACGATCTGGAATCCATCGCCCTCTAACGCGCTTCAACTTTGCAATGGTGCTACTCCAACAGCAATCTATCCCCAAAAACCTGCGAACAGGGATTCGATAAAGTCAAAAGTCTTTGGAAAGGGAGAGGTGGGGTTTGGGAAGGGGAGGGAAAACTTTTCTTCAGAAAAGTTTTCCCTCCCCTCCCCGATTCTCTCCACTCTTTCAAACCTTATCATGAGCTGCCCTCCCCTTGACGATTCAACAGGCAAACTTATTTTTGGGGCTGGATCGCCGGGCGCATCCCGGCCAAGATTTTGCAGGAGGATTCCCATGTCTGAACAGACCACCAATCATGAATTCCGTGCCGAAACCCGTAAGGTTCTGAATATCCTCACCCACTCCCTGTATTCCAACCGGGAGATTTTTTTGCGTGAGCTCATTTCCAACGCCTCGGATGCGCTGGACAAGCTGCGTTTCCTCCAGAGCCAGACGCAGCACGAGGCCATCCGGGATGCCGAGTTGCCGCTCGAAATCCGGATCTCTTCGGACAAAGTGCAAAATTGCCTGACCATCACCGATACAGGCATCGGCATGACCCGCGACGAGATGATCGAAAACCTCGGGACCATCGCCCACTCCGGTTCGGAAGCCTTCCTCAAGGAACACACCCAGACCGCCGAAGACGGCACGACCAGCGACGCTTCCAACATCATCGGACGCTTCGGCATCGGCTTCTATTCCGTGTTCATGGTCGCGGACAAGGTTGAAGTGACCTCGCTCTCCGCCACCGGCGACGGCCCCGCCTACCGCTGGATTTCCGACGGGACCGGCACGTTTACCGTGGAGGAAGCCCCGGATCAGGCCGACATCAAGCGCGGCACCACCATCCGGGCCTTCATCAAGGAAGGCGACAAAGAGTTTCTGGAAAAATACCGCATCGAAGGGATCATCCGCACGCATTCGAGCTTCATCCCCTTCCCCATCCTCGTGGACGGCGAACGCGTGAACACGACGCCCGCCCTGTGGCGCGAGCCCAAGTTCTCCATCAAGAAGGAACAGTACGACGAATTTTACAAGTTCCTGACCTACGACCAGAAAGATCCGCTCGACGTGCTGCACCTGTCCGTGGACGCTCCGGTGCAGTTCAACGCCCTGCTGTTCATTCCCGACATCACCAAGGACTACTTCGGCGCGTACCGCGAGCACTGGGGGCTGGATCTCTACGCCCGCCGCGTGCTCATCCAGCGTGAAAACAAGGAGCTCATCCCCGACTACCTCGCCTTCCTCAAGGGCGTGGTGGACACCGAGGACCTGCCCCTGAACATTTCCCGCGAAACGCTCCAGGAAAACATCGTCCTGCGCAAGATCTCGCAGACCATCAGCAAGCAGATCCTGTCCCACCTCGAAAAGATGGCGAAGGACGACGCGGAAAAGTACAACAGCTTCTGGAAGCTGCACGGCAAGGTCTTCAAACTCGGCTACAGCGATTTCGTCAACCGTGACCGCATCCCCCCGCTGTTGCGCTTCAACTCCTCCGCGATGGAAGACGCCGACGGCCTGACCTCGCTGGACGACTACATTTCCCGCGCCCGCGAAAGCCAGAAGGAAATCTGGTACGTCGCCGCGCCGAGCCGCGAAGCCGCCAAGGTCAACCCGCACAGCGAAGTGTTCCGCCGCAAGGGCCTCGAAGTGCTCTACCTCTATGAGCCCGTCGACGAGTTCGCGCTGGAGACGCTGGCGAAATACAAGGACTACACCTTCAAGGCCGTGGAACACGCCGACAGCGCCGTGCTCGACGCCTTCGCGGACACCGACGAACAGCCCAAGGCCGCGCCGCTGTCCAACGAGGACATGAACGAGTTCGACAAGCTCCTTGAGACCATCCGCAAGGTGCTCGGCGACCAGATCAAGGACGCCCGCGTGTCCCACCGGCTCGCGGACAGTCCGGCCTGCCTCGTTTCCCCGGACGACGGCGTGACCTCTTCGATGGAACGCCTGATGCGCGTCATGCAGAAGGACGACTCCATCCCGCAGAAGATTTTCGAAATCAACCGCGATCATCCGTTGCTCCGCACGATGCTGAAGCTTTCCAAGGCCGATCCAGACGATCCGCAGCTTGCCGAAATGATCCAGAGCCTTTTCGACTCCACCCTGCTGCTCGACGGCTACATCAAGGATCCGCACGCCCTCGCCAGCCGCGCCACCAAGCTCCTTGAGCAGGCCAGCGCGTGGTATGCCGATGTGAAGAAGCTGTAGCCGGTGGATTCTCTTTTGGGGGAGGGGAGGAACCTTTCTGGAGAACCCCCATAAAGGGGGCAAGCGGCTTCCTCCTCCCTTCCCCCAAGCCCCTCCCCTTCTCCCAAGACTTTTTTATGCGGAGGCAGGTTCCGGCGCTGTCCGGCACAAAGTGCCGCACTGAAGCTGTCCCCCAATGAGCCTCGTCCCCAAGGGACGGGGCTTTTTCATGTTGAGATTCTTTCCTGAAAAGACTTGAAGAAAGTCGCCTTTGCTGAGAAAATGGAGGGGATGCGCTTCCCTCCGAACCGCACCTTCACTCCCGGCAATGCCCCGATCCCGATGAGCCGTACACTTCCGGAACAGGGATTCAATAAACACGAACGTCTTGGGAGAGGGAGGGATGGGGTTTGGGGAAGGCAGGGAGAAGCCGCTTGCCCCCTTTATGGGGGTTCTTCAGAAAGGTGATCTCTCCCTTCCCCAAGTCCTCGCCCTTCCATCCCCGATCAAGGATCCCCCTCATGAACAAACTGCTGGTGCTCGGAATAGGAAACATGCTGCTCACGGATGACGGGGTGGGCGTGTTCGCCTCACAGGAACTGATGAAGGAAGACTGGCCGGAACAGGTGACCATACGCGAGGGGGGGACGTTCACGCAGGACATCTTCTACAGCTTCAAGGGCTACTCCCATCTGTTGGTGCTCGACGTGGTGCACTGCGGCGGCAAGCCGGGGACCCTCTACCGGCTCACCGAGGACGCGCTGATCAAGGACGACAAACAACGCCTCTCCATCCACGACATCGACCTCATCGACTCTTTGCGCATGGCCGAAAAGCTGTTCGGAACCAAATCCGAACTCCTCGTGCTCGGCGTGGAGCCCAAAGATTATGTAACGTGGAATATCGGCCTTTCGGATGATGTGCGGGCCGTGTTCCCCGAATTCCTCGCGCTGGCGAGGAAGGAAATCGGGGAATGGCTGAAACGGTACGGCAACGGGGAGACACGGACATGATCCCTCTCGGGGCCATCATCAACGCTTTGGGCATCACCATCGGCAGCCTTGTGGGGCTTGCCTTCGGAGCCCGCCTGCCGGAACGTGTCCGTGCCATCGTCTTTCAGGGGCTCGGCCTCTGCGTGCTGGTCATCGGGTTCAAAATGGCCCTGCTCACGCAAAATCCCCTCATCGTCATTTTCAGTATCGTCATCGGCTCGGTCGCCGGCGAAATGATCGGCCTCGAAGCCCGGCTCATCCGCGTGGGGAACTGGCTGAAAGGGCGGCTCAAGTCGTCCAACCCGCTGTTTACCGAAGGCATGGTCAACGCTTCTGCATCGGCGCGATGGCCATCATCGGGTCATTCGACGAGGGGCTCAGGGGCGATCGGGCCGTGGTCCTTTCCAAGACCATCATCGACAGCTTCGCGGCGCTGGCGATGGCCTCAGCCTACGGGCTCGGGGTCTTGTTCTCGGCCATCCCCGTGCTTATCTATCAGGGAGCGCTCACACTGCTCGCGGGCAGCCTCCAAAGCTGGCTTGACCCCGCAACCATGACGGAACTCACAGCCGTCGGCGGCACGCTTATCATCGGCATCGGCCTCAACATGCTCGAAATCACCCGCATTTCCCTGTCGAACATGCTCCCGGCGCTGCTTGCCGTCGTGGGCCTGTGCGCACTGACGGCCTCCTTTGCCGGAACAATCTGACCGGCAGGGCATGGAGGAGCGCCGGGAAGACTTCGCCTCACATGCGAAAACGACGCTGAAAGACAACAATCATATGGGATAAGACAGTTCAACGGCCACGCCTCCGGCAGGCTCGGTGGAAGTGGCGATTCACCCGCAAGACACCCCAGTCTGGACAGACTTTCTAAGGAACCTCATGAGTCATTCCTCCATCCATATCGAGGGCGCGCGCCAGCACAACCTCAAGAACCTCTCGCTCGACATCCCCCGCGACGAACTTGTGGTCGTCTGCGGCCCTTCGGGATCGGGCAAATCCACACTCGCGTTCGACATCGTCTATGCGGAAGGCCAGCGCCGGTATGTGGAATCCCTTTCCGCCTACGCCCGCCAGTTCCTCCCGCAGATGGACAAGCCGGACGTCGACAAGATCGAAGGACTTTCCCCCGCCATCTCGCTGGAACAGCAGACCACGGGCCGCAACCCGCGCTCCACGGTCGGCACCGTCACTGAAGTCTACGACTTCCTGCGCGTCTTCTTCGCCCGCCTCGGCAAGATGTATTGCCCACAATGCGGACGCCCCATCGAGGCGCGCGCCGCCGATGAAATCATCGCCGACATCCTCGCCCTGCCCGAAGGTACGAAAGTCATCATCATGGCCCCGCTGGTGGAACTCCAAAAGGGAACGCACCTCGACCGCTTCAAGAAACTGAAGGCCGAGGGCTTCGTGCGCGTGCGCGTGGACGGCCAGCTGTACGGCATGGAAGACATCCCCGCGCTGGACAAAAACAAAAAGCATACCATCGATCTCGTGATCGACCGTCTGGTCATCAAGGACGGTATCCGGGGGCGTCTGGCCGACTCGGTGGAGCTGGCCCTGCGCTACGGCGAGGGCCGGATCATCGTGAACGAGCCCGACAAGGGAGCCGACGGCGACACGCTGCACGCCACGGAATCCGTCTGCCTGGTCTGCAAAATCAGCCTGCCCGCACCCAGCCCGCAGCTCTTTTCCTTCAACAGCCCGCAGGGGGCCTGCCCGCGCTGCGCCGGGCTCGGCACCGTGGAATACTTCGAGCCCATGCTCATCGCGCCCAACCGCGGCCTGTCCCTGAACACCAAGGCCATCCTGCCGTGGGCCAACCCCAAGACCTTCGCCCGCTATGAAGAGGCGTTGACCGCCCTCGGCAAGCGCTTCGGCTTCACCCTGTCCACGCCGCTGTCCGCGTATTCTCCCGAGGCCCTGCAAGCCCTGTTCTACGGTGAGGACGATCCATCACAGAAGTCCAAGAGCGGCCTGCGCAGGAACCGCCTCGGCGGCTCCGTGGCCCTTGAGTCGCCGGAGTACGACGACAACGCACCCGCTCCGGTCAAAGCCTACGATGGCCCGTACAAGCTGGCCACGGACAACTGGCCGGGCGTCATCCCCCTGCTTGAACGAGGTATGCAGTACGGCGACATGTGGCGTGATCTGCTGTCCCGTTACCTCCAGAGCATGGATTGCCCCACATGCCACGGCGCGCGCCTGCGGCCCGAATCGCTGGCCGTGCGCGTGGACGATCTCAACATCCACCAGTTCTGCTCCCTGCCCGTGGAACGCGCTCTCCGCTGGCTGAACGGGCGGGAGTTCGACGGGCGCCACGCCCTCGCCGCCGTGCCGCTCCTCAAAGAACTGAATCATCGGCTGTCGTTCATGACCAATGTGGGCCTCGACTATATCTCGTTGGGCCGCACCATGACCACGCTCTCGGGCGGGGAATCGCAGCGCATCCGCCTCGCCTCGCAGCTCGGTTCCGGGCTGGTGGGCGTAACCTACGTGCTCGACGAGCCGTCCATCGGCCTGCATCCCCGGGACAACGAACGCCTCATTGCCACGCTCCGCAGCCTTCAGGGGCGCGGCAACACGGTGCTGGTGGTCGAGCACGACGAAGCCACCATCCGCGAGGCAGACCACATCATCGAGCTTGGGCCCGGTTCCGGCGCGCACGGCGGCGACATGGTGTACCACGGCTCTTTCGAGAACCTGATCAAGCACTCGGAGACGCTGACCGCCAAGTACATGCGGGGGGATCTGTCCGTACCCATCCCCGACGAACGCCGCGAGCCCAAGGGCTGGCTCACCCTGCGCGGGGTCACGACCAACAACCTCAAGGATATCGACTGCCCCATTCCGCTCGGCACGCTGACCTGCGTGACCGGGGTTTCCGGCTCGGGCAAAAGCTCACTCGTGGTGGACACGCTGTACAAGCACCTCGCGCTGGCGCAGGGCATCCGCGTGGATCAGCCAGGCAGCATCCGGGGCATCGACGGCGTGGAGGCCATCGAGCGCATCGTGGCCATCGATCAGACGCCCATCGGACGCACGCCGCGGTCCAACCCTGCCACCTACACCAAGATCTTCGACGAGATCCGCAACATCTTCGCCATGACCCCGGACGCCCGCAAGCGCGGCTACCAGCCGGGGCGGTTCAGCTTCAACGTCAAGGGCGGACGCTGCGAGGCGTGCAGCGGCGACGGTCAGATCCGCGTGGAAATGCACTTCCTGCCCGACGTGTACGTCACCTGCGACGTGTGCGGGGGCAAGCGCTACAATCACGAAACCCTCGAAGTCCGCTATCGGGGGCTGAACATCTCGGAAGTGCTGGACATGCCCGTACGTGAGGCCCGCCAGTTCTTCTCCAATTATCCTGTACTCGAACGCCGCCTTGCCGTACTGGAAGATGTGGGGCTCGACTACATCCGTCTGGGACAGCCCGCCACCACCCTCTCCGGCGGCGAGGCCCAGCGCATCAAGATATCGCGCGAGCTCGGCAAGCGTTCTTTGCCCGGCACCATGTATATCCTCGACGAGCCGACCACCGGACTGCACATGCACGAGGTCGGCAAGCTCGTCACCGTGCTGCACCATCTGGTGGAGCTCGGCGCGACGGTCGTGGTTATCGAGCACAACACGGACGTCATCCTCGCCTCGGACTACGTCATTGACCTCGGCCCCGGCGGAGGGGAAAACGGCGGGCGCATCGTCGCCGCCGGAACGCCTGAAGCCATCATGGCCGATCCGAATTCCGTTACCGGCAAGTTCCTCACCGAAGAACGGCGGACACGGCGCAAGCTCGGAGACGGCTAACGCCGATCCCCTTTGAACTGCATGGAAGTATTGGGGAGGGGAAGCCTTTCCGAGGGAAAGCGGCTCCCTTCCCCAAGCCTGCCGACGCGGATCCCATCCCTCGCTTTCCAAAGGCATCTGTGTTTATCGGCTTGTCCGCAGCGTCCCCACCAGAGCGCAGATTGCCTTCGAGGGGTACAAGGCCCTTGCTCTAAAGCGGCAAAAATCGGCATCAGCTCGCCCCAGCTACAAGGAGGGATATTGTTTTGGGGCCGCCCCCCTTCCTTTTCTTCCTTCCTCCCCGGTTCGTTTTTTGATCGGAGCGAAGCCCTCCGGCGGAAACCGGAACAATGGGCGCAACAACGTCCGCTCAGGACACAAAAGGCGGGAAGCCGCCGGGAAACGGTGTTCTTTCCGAAACGCTTCCAAAGGACTGCCTATGGTTTCTCTTGAACTCAACCAAGATCATTGCATCCGGTGCGGGCGCTGCATCAGCGTATGCCCGCAGCGCATCCTCGGACGCCACACCAACGGGTCTGTGGATGTCCTGCACGGGGCTCTGGCCCGCTGCATCCGGTGCGGCCACTGCGTCGCCGTCTGTCCCAAGGCGGCCCTGACCTTGGAACATATCGCGCCCTCTTCCCTGCCGCTTGTCGAGGATGCCCCGCTTTCCGACTTGCAACGCGACATGCTGTTTAAGACGCGGCGCTCCACCCGCGCGTATAAAGACGAACCCGTTGATCGCAACGTGCTCCTCAAGGCGCTGGAAGAGGCCCGCTACGCGCCGACGGCGTCCAACTGTGAGGAAGTGGCGTGGCTGCTGGTGGAAGGCCGCGACAGGCTGCACGATCTGGCCTCCCGCGTGGCGGACTGGATGTCGACGCTTACCGGAAAATACAGCCATGTGGCATCGGCTTTCCGCGCCGGGCAGGATCCGATCCTGCGGGGGGCCCCCTCCCTCATCCTCGCGCACGGCGACGCCAACATGCCGTGGAACGCTCTCGACTGTGCCGCCGCCGTCAGCTATCTGGAGCTCGCCCTGCACAGCTACGGCATCGGGACTTGCTGGAGCGGTTTCGTCATCGCCGCAGCCGGCAACGGCGTAGACCTCGGCATCCCTCTTCCCGAAGGCCGCAAAATCTGCGGAGGGCTCATGATCGGGTACCCTGCCGTCCAGTATGCCCGTGTTCCCCCGCGCAAGCCCGTGCGTTTGACGGCCATAGAGTAAACCGCTGGTACGTACCCAATCCCTGAAGAAACAAAAGAAAAGCCCTGAATGCTTGTTCAGGGCTTTTCTTTCGTTTTTTCAACGCCTGAAGGTGATCCTCCTATATGGAGCATTGAAACGAAGAAACCGGGGGAGGAATTGCGCAGTGCGCCTTTCCTCCCCCGGTCAATGGCTTATCTCAAATCCGAGGACTAGGCTTCGAAGTTGGCTTCGAGCAGAGCAAGGATCTGGTCGCGGCTAGCGGCGCGGGGGTTGTTGTTCAGGAGGCGCTTGGCGGCGAAGGCGCGGTCCGCACAGGCGGGCAGGTCTTCACGCTTCACGCCGTAGTTGGAGAGGCCGGTGGCGATGTCGAGGTCGTTCAGCAGATCGCGGAAGGCGTCTTCCACGTCGGCGGCGCGGTCCATCACGCTCATGCAGCCGGAACGGTCATCGCCACGCAGGATGTCGGCCACGATGGCGTACTTCTCGGGATTGGCGATGTAGTTGAAGCCCACGCTGAAGGGAGCGCAGAAGGACATGGCCAGGCCGTGAGGAATGTGGCATTCCACGGGCAGGGTCGTGCCGATGGCATGGATGATGCCGTTCTGGGTGTTGCCGAAGCCCATGCCGGCGAGAGCGGAGGCGTACATCATGGCGTCGCGGGCGGCGGCGTTCTTGCCGTTGGCATAGGCCTGGCGGATATTGGCACCGACCAGCTTCATGGCCTGAAGGTTCAGGGCGTCGGTGATCGGGGTCGCAGCGATGCCGCAGAAGGATTCCATGGCATGAACGAAAGCGTCAACGCCGGTCATGGCGGTCACGCGGGGAGGCAGACCGAAGGTCAGCTCAGCGTCGAGGATGACGGTGTCGGCATACATGTATTCGGAAACAACGCCCTTCTTGCCGCCGTTCTTGGTGTCGGCGAGCACGGAAATGTTGGTCATTTCAGAGCCGGTGCCGGACGTGGTGGGGATCAGGATGCAGGGCAGGGAAGGATTCGGAACCAGGT
>OGEN01002125.1_pt1 | contig 10314 bp, 9 predicted proteins | sample 1570671 | NCBI WGS metagenome assembly OGEN01 (sample SAMEA2582128, study PRJEB24529) | metagenome | biome: Human gut stool | place: China | collected 2011
CTTAGAGGTGAATGAGGCAAATGCCAGCTCCTACGTCGAAATCGAAATCGCTGAAGGAAAATTCCATCAGGTTAAGCGTATGGTCGCTGCCTGTGGCAAGGAAGTGGCGGATTTAGAGAGGATCTCTATGGGTCCTCTAACGCTAGATCCAAGTCTAAAATTGGGAGAATGGCGAAGACTTCAGCCTTCAGAACTGGCCTCTTTAGAGGTGTTCGGAGTTCCCTTATAAGCGAAAAAACAAGCAGTCTGACTTTAACGGACTGCTATTTTTTATTTGTATCAATAAAATGAACTGAATAGGCAAAAATGAAACAATTCGCTTGTGCTATCAAAATAAATTGATTATAATGAAAAAAGATAGGTTGTGCGTAAATTCACAATATGTAGTGATAATTTTTTTACTAACATACCATATCTAGTAAACGTAGAAAAAGGAGAAAAATCGTTTATGAAAAAGTGGCTCTATTCTGTTGTGACAACAGTTGCCCTATTTTTACTAGCGGCTTTAGGATTTGCCAAAACGGATAGGATTACCAAGGTACATGCGGATACGATCAATAGTATCATTACATCCGTGGAGTTTTCGAAGTCCTCTGGGGGATCTCTAACAGATCCGATTGGTGTCTGGGAAAGTTTTCAAGTAAAAGCGAAGTTTGAGTTACCCGATGGACAAGTAAAGTCGGGAGACAAGACAGAAATTGAACTTGGAAATGATTTTAAAGTCTTGGAAATGGACACAGTTGACCTACTGGATCCTAGCGGTCAAAAAGTTGCGACGGCGACGGTAGACAATCAAAGAAAAAAGATTACAGTGACCTATACAGACTATCCTGAAAAAATGGCTCATGTGACAGGTTCATTGCGTTTCTTTGTGCGTGTGGATCACCAAGTTGTCAAAGATCAGAAAACGCTTGATTTTAGTCTTTCCATTAATGGTGTGTCTAAACCGTTTGGGAAAATTGAGTACAAAGGGGTCAATCCGGGTGAAAATCCTCCTACTCCAGAAGTCTTTAGCAAATGGGGATGGACCAACTCAGATGATAAATTAAAATTGACCTATACCTTGAACATCAATCAAGGGCATACCGCCCTCCATAATATTGATATTAAAGATCAATTGGCTTTTACAGATGGAAAGATCAAAGCAGATTCTGTTAATATCCATACAGGAACTTGGAGGATCAGTGACGAAGATGGGGCATATCATTTAAGAGACACCACGAATGTCACCAAGGACTATTCTCCGGTTGTCAGTGCTGATGGTCAATCTCTAACGATTCACATTGGGGATCTAGCTCCCGAGCAAGGAATGACCATTCGTTATGATGTCTATTTGGACAAGGTATCGGTGATCAATACAGCTTACAAGAATCATGCAACTATGACAGCTACGGAGGTCGAGGAGCAAACTAAAGACGCAGTCATCCTGTACCAATTCCTTGAAGGAAACTTTAATGGTGAAAAATATTCATTCACTATCCATAAAAAAGGAGAAAATGGTCAGGCTCTTGCAGGTGCTACCTTTGCTGTGACAGCAGATGATACAGGTGAGCAAGTTGGGATCATCACAACAGATGAGGATGGTGTTGGAACCATTACTGGCTTGATCAAGCAAGCTTATACGGTTCAAGAGATTCAAGCTCCAACAGGCTATAATCTCTTAGAAGAGCCAATCAAGATCAGCAAGGACGATTTTGGAAATGACCTCGCAATTTCTCGTGATGTTGTGAACCAAAAAGAAAAGACCAGCATCTCTGGTCAAAAAACATGGAATGACAATGATAATCAAGATGGCAAACGTCCATCAAAAATTACTGTCAATCTCCTAGCAAACGGTCTTAAAGTGGCTTCTAAAGAAGTAAAACCAGATGCAACAGGGAATTGGGCCTATCGTTTTGATAATCTCGATGTGGTCGATGATGCTGGAAATGTCATTGCCTACACTGTTTCAGAAGAACCTGTTGAAGGCTATGAAACAACTATCGAAGGAACGAATATTACTAACAATCGTATACCAGACATGACAGAAGTAGCGGTTAAGAAAGTCTGGGATGATAAGGAAAATAAAGACGGTCTTCGTCCAGAAAAAATCACTGTCCGCCTTCTTGCAGATGGTCAAGAAGTGGCTGTGAAAGAAATCACAGCGACTGATAATTGGCAGGCAAGCTTTACGGATCTACCTGTATACAAGGATGGCAAGAAGATTGTCTACACCATTACAGAGGATCCAGTAGCTGGTTATACAAGCAAGATTGATGGTTTCACGGTAACGAATCGTCATATCCCACCGACAACACCACCTACAACCCCTCCTACACCGCCATCGACGACACCACCAACCACCCCGCCAAGCACACCGGAGAAACCAGAAACTCCAACTACACCAAGAGAAGGAAAGAAAAAAATTCTTCCATCAACTGGTGAAGTTATTGCTTACGGGTTGACCATACTCGGTGCCCTCTTAGCAGTTTTTGCTTTGGCTTTGCTCTTGCGTGGTAAACGGAAAGAAAAATAAGATTCATACCCTTAAAAGACAAATATCCTAAAAGATATTTGTCTTTTTGAATAACTTGCTAGAAGAATGCTCCATCAAACCGTTCAAATTCTTGAGGTTCATCTTAAAAATCCATCTTGAAGGAAACATAAGTGTTTGACAGAAAGATGAAATCTTGGTAGAATAAGGAAGTCGAATAGACAACTAACTCTTTCTTGGTAGCAGGATATGCCAAACCTGTCACTCGGATAGAGCATAAAGAAAAGGAGCTTATCATGGCAATCTCAAAAGAGAAAAAAAATGAAATCATTGCACAATACGCACGTCACGAAGGTGACACTGGTTCAGTAGAGGTTCAAGTTGCTGTCCTTACTTGGGAAATCAACCACCTTAACGAACACATCAAACAACACAAAAAAGACCACGCTACTTACCGTGGTTTGATGAAGAAAATCGGTCGCCGTCGTAACTTGTTGGCTTACCTTCGTACAAACGACGTTAACCGTTACCGTGAGTTGATCAACTCTCTTGGACTTCGTCGTTAATCTTGCGTCTAAAACGTTTCTATACTTCGTTGACTTCGCCTCGATGTACCATCAGTACAATCTTCGGCTCGGCGCCTTGTCTAGAAACGTTTTATCCAGCAAGAATGGAGCCTTCTGAATTCAGAGGGCTTTTTTATTGAGGTTTTATCGGCCACAATTTTGGAGACTACAAAAACCATAGACACGGACTGTCAAACCTTTAGGATGTTTTATCGGCCACAATTTTGGAGACTACAAAAACTCTTGCTGTCAAGGACAAAGGCATCGTAACGTTTTATCGGCCACAATTTTGGAGACTACAAAAACTTGTGAGGGAATTGAGATCGAGGAGGTGGAGGTTTTATCGGCCACAATTTTGGAGACTACAAAAACTTCGATCAGATGGTATTTTAGATCCTAAAGTTTTATCGGCCACAATTTTGGAGACTACAAAAACTTATCGCTGTCCGTTCATCCGCAGAGTATTGGTTTTATCGGCCACAATTTTGGAGACTACAAAAACCTCAAATGGTAGCAGTCTGCAAGCCCCCTCGGAGAGCCCACACTTTACGAAGTAAAGTATAGTGGGTTATACTTTACATGGAAGTAGTCACCGAATTCCAGTTAGAAATTACTTTGTAACTACGTTTTGAGGAGGAGTAAAATGCTTTCCTACGTTCGACATTACCCACTAGCGATAGCTAAATTAATGTGTCTGTGCTTCCCTAAAATCTGCTGATTTATTACTGACTAATACAGGAGTTTTTTTATGGGACAGACAATCATATCTGCTATTGGTGTTTATATTTCCACCAGTATCGATTATTTAATTATTTTAATTATTTTATTTGCACAGCTATCACAGAATAAACAGAAGTGGCATATTTATGCGGGGCAATATCTAGGCACAGGCTTACTTGTAGGGGCGAGTTTAGTTGCTGCTTATGTCGTCAATTTCGTGCCTGAAGCATGGATGGTTGGATTGCTTGGTTTAATCCCTATCTATTTAGGGATTCGCTTTGCAATTGTTGGAGAAGGTGAGGAAGAAGAGGAAGAAATTATTGAAAGATTTGAACAAAGCAAGGCAAATCAACTGTTTTGGACAGTTACATTGCTGACAATTGCGTCTGGCGGAGATAATTTAGGTATCTATATACCTTATTTTGCTTCGTTAGATTGGTCACAGACACTCGTGGCGTTGCTTGTGTTTGCAATCGGCATAATTATCTTTTGCGAGCTTAGTCGTGTGCTATCCTCTATGCCGTTAATATCCGAGACAATTGAAAAATATGAGCGAATCGTTGTGCCCTTAGTATTCATTACACTTGGACTATACATCATGTATGAAAATGGCACGATAGAGCCTACAATCTTCGGTTCGTCGCCTTGTCTAGAAACGTTTTATCCAGCAAGGATGGAGCCCTCTGAATTCAGAGGGCTTTTTTGTTAATTTTGATAGAATATACTCAAGTATAATCTTCGGCTTCGGTTCCTAGCATCGTAAGGTAAAATAAACCAGATCGATCTCCCTTCGGGGAGATTTTTTGTTTTGTTGTCTTTGCCTTTTCGCACAAGATCCATAATTCTGAGGAAGTCGTTTTGTTTGACAGATGTAATGAACAGAGTTACAATGGATACATCTTAAGAAATAGAGGTTACTGATATGATTGAAATTACATATCTAGATGGTGCAAAACATGAAAGAGTCATGCATTTTGATTCCTATGAAGAGTTTGAACGATCCCAACAGACCTGCTTGATTGGTGTAGCGGATTACTATCCCGTACAAAAATTGACCTATAATGGGCACGAACTCGATTACCAAGGCACTTACGGAGATGTCTTCTTCTATTTGATGAAGCAAGACCTCGATCAATACAAAAACTAAAGGAGAAAAACAATGGTAAAAGCAATTACAGATGCAACATTTGAAGCAGAAACTAAAGAAGGATTGGTCTTGGTAGACTTCTGGGCTACCTGGTGTGGTCCATGTCGCATGCAAGCTCCTATCTTAGAAAAATTATCGGAAGAACTTTCGGAAGATGAGTTAAAAATCCTGAAAATAGATGTGGATGAAAATCCTGAAACAGCGCGTGCTTTCGGCATTATGTCCATCCCAACCTTGCTCTTTAAAAAAGATGGGCAAGTTGTCAAACAAGTAGCAGGTGTACACACCGCAGCACAAATTAAGGCCATTGTGGCAGAGTTGAGTTAATACAAAAAGAGTAAGATGGGAAGCGAATCGTTCTATCTTACTCTTTTTGTATTGAAGTTTTAAAATTGGCTCATTGAGTCAAGAGCTCCATAATCTCTTCGATACTTGATTTGCTACCTTTTTTTAGATAGTTTTCTTTACTACCTTTTTTAAAAGATGACAAATTTGGTACCGTCTTGATATTCATATCATGGGCAAAGGATGTGATATCTTTTCGCTCTTTTGAATCGTTATCAAGGTAGTAAACAGTCTGATTCGTTTTTTGAATAGCAACCGCTAACTTGGGAGCGAATTTTTGGCAGTATGGACATGATTCACGTCCGATGTAAAGGATAAAATTTTCTTTGTTGTTGATTTTGTCTTTTACCTCAGAAAGACGAATCTTTTTGACGTAAGTCATTGCTTCTTTGTAAGAATCTGGGGTAATAATTTCTCCCTTTTTGAAATTCATGTATAAGACAGCAAGAAGGGAGATTATACAAATAGAAAAAATAAGAATCGTAGTTTTCTTATTCACAGGCGATTCCATCTCCATCTCTATCTAAGCGAGCGCTATAACCAGGTTGTCCTCTGTAAAGTGGTGCAGCACCTGCAGCGCGTGCTTCTCGACAATTTCGATAGCCACCTTGTTGAGGTTGTGAGACAAATGCTTGTTGTTGCTGCGCTTGTTGGGCAACGGCTTGTCTTTCCTGCTCAGCGGCAGCGGCTTGTCTAGCACGTTCGGCTTCAGCAGCTTGTTGTTCCCTGACAGTAATGGCATTTTGTACTAATCCAACACGATGAGTTAAGCGGTCTTTTGTTCCTTGATCCGCTACATTTGCGATAGCAGCTTGAGCTGGAGCAATGTTTTCTGTTACTTGATTATTTTCTAACACTTGTACAGCAGCTTCCGCTTGATCCGCAAGTTGTTTTGCTTCAGCCTCTTTCTTTTCACGCTCTTCTTTTTCTTTTCGTTCTTGTTCTTCCTTTGCCTTTTTCTCTTTTTCTACTTTCTCTTGTTCATCGCGTTCTTTTTTAGCTTTTTCTTCTTTTTGAACGAACCCTACCGGTTTTTCAGTTTCGTTCTGAGAAACTTCATTTTGATTTGAACAAGCTCCAAATAATAACGCAGTTAAAATTGTTAAAACCAATCGTTTTTTCACAATGTTACTTCCTTCGTATATTTATCCAAGAACATCATACCATAATATAAGAGCGCTTTCAATCACTAACTGGTAATAAATTTAATAAAAAATCAGACTTAGAATAAACTAAGTCCGAAAATTGTACTTATTCTCCCAATTCTGCACTGTAAGCAATAATTTGATCCACAGTGTCTGAAAGGAATTGAATGGTATCGCGGAGAGGTTTGTCTGTTGAAATATCTGCTCCGATAATCATAGCAGACTCAAGTGGGGTCTTGCTACCGCCTGATTTAAGGAGGTCTAGCCAATCTTTGGCTCCGTTTTCGGAGTTCTTCAAATGCAGGTAACCGGCTGTTGAGATAACTAGGCCAGCTGAGTAGGTATAGCTGTATAGTCCCATGTAGTAGTGGCTTTGGCGCATCCAGGTCAAAGCTGCATCGTCATCGATTTCAACGGCGTCTCCCCAGAATTCTGTCAAGACTTCCTTCATGATGCTATTGAGCTTGCTAGCGCCGAAGGTTCCACCTTCTTCAATCAGGGTGTAGACCTTGCGTTGGAAGGCTGCTTCTAGCAAGTGGGTGATGAAGTTGTGGAAGTAGGTATCTGTCAAGCGGTGAGCTAGGGCAAAGCGTTTTTGGCGAGGATCGTCAAACTGGTGTTCCAGGTAGTCGCTGAGGAGGAGCTCGTTAAAGGTAGAAGGAGCTTCCACATAGTAGGTCGACATGTGGGCGTTGAAGTAGCTTTGGTTGTTATCTGAGAAAATGAATTGACCAGAATGTCCAATCTCGTGGATCAGGGTATAAACATCGCTCATCCGTCCTGTCCAACTCATCAGGACATAAGGATGGACGCGATAAGGGTCAGCTGCATATCCACCTGAATCCTTGCCTTCATTAGCAGCAAAGTCGACCCAACGTTCGGTTTGGTAGCGGGCAATTTCGCGGGAATATTCTTCGCCAAGAGGTGCTACAGATTTCATGACCAAGTCATAAGCGTCATCAATGGTGACATCTGGATTGAGTGCACTGTCCAAGTCCAACTTCCAGTCGGCAAAGGTCATTTTTTCAAGGCCGTTGACCTTGGCCACGTGTTTGAGGAATTTTTGAGCGACTGGAGCGAAGTCCTTCATGATCAGGTCAATCTGACGGTCAAACATGGCACGATCCACTTCCTGCTCAGCCAAGAGATAGTCAAAGACAGAGTCGTAGCCTCGCATATCTGCGATTAGTTTTTCAGATTTGACTTGGGCTAGATAGGTAGCAGCAGCCGTGTTTTGGTGCTTGCGGAGACCTTCTGAGAAGGAACGAAAGGCTTTTTCACGGACTTCTGCATTCTCATGGTTTTGGTAGAAGTTTTCATAGGTAACAAAGCTATTCTTGTAGACTTTTCCATCCACTTCAAAATCAGCCATTTCAAAGTCACCTGCCCGCATCTTGGTATAGATGTCTTGCGGTCCGTAGAAGACTTCACCAAGGTTGGTCAGAGTTTTTTCCACATCAGCTCCCAAGTAGTGAGCTTTTTTGATTTTAGCCTGACGAATGGCAAAAGTGAGGTGAGGGAGTTGTCCGAGACGTTCAAGGACTTCTTCATCCGCTTCTACTAAGGCATCATCAAAGAAAGAGAGTTCGACGCTGGCCCAAGTTTCGAAATCCATCCCTGCTTGGGCAATTTCCGCAAAAGCTTCATCGCCAAAGTCCGTCGTTTGGGGCATAAAGCTGTAGTTACCAATGTGGCTGAGTTGGATCTGAATTTGTTCAAAGACTGCAAAGGCAGCGTCAAAGTCTTCAAAAGTGTGGAGCTTGCCCTTGTAGTTACGGACAAATTCATTGATTTCTTCACGTGTTTTTTCAATGGCACGCAAGAAGTCTTCCTGGTCTTGGTAGAGGGCTGTGAGGTCCCAGAGTTCGTTCTCAGGAAATTCAGAACGTTTTTTTAATTCCATAGTGTTCTCCTTTTGATCAAATAACTATACTAAGTATAGCAGAAAAAAGGGCAGAAACATAGAGGGAGAGGGGAAAATGCTTGTGTAAAAATCTTGAAAAGAGCTGGAAAAAAGTTAAGATTAAAAAACTTAAGTCTAACCACTATATTTAGGTAGGGAGCGGAATGAAATTTTGCTGATATACTTAGTACATCAGAGTATTGCATTTCATGCAATACTCAACACTAATGGCTCTAAAGAATATAAGGATTGTTTGATATTTTTTTGTGGCAATTCTTATATTCAAAATTTTAGTAAAATGTTGCTAATTAGTGATAGAGGAGGTTATATATGGAAACAAGAGAAGAAATTGTTTCGAAACTAGAACTAATTCGTGAGAATATATTGGGATTTATTCAGGCCCGTTCACGTCAAGTTACACTTGTTAATCAAATGAGAACAGCCAAATTGATTCAACAAGATGAATATAACGATAACACATTGTCTCATAAATCCCTAAAGCTTGCTTTTTCAATTATGGTATTTTCAAGTATTGCTATACTTTTAGGGGATTTATTGTATGTCATCTTACTTGGTGCTGTGAATCGATTAATCGGTGATATTATCTTTGAAGTTATATTCTTATCAGGATTTTTATTTCTGTTGTATCGTCGTATGAAAGGTTCAAAAGATAGCTGGATTTATCCGGCGACACTGATTATGGGAGGGATCTTACTTGTATTCCCTCTACGTTTGCTTTTGACTCCTAATCCTATAACATTAATTCTACTTGGAGTATCAATTGTAGCCACCTATTTCATCATTCAAAACAAGCTGGAACTAATGATTGCGTTTGTGAATAAAGGTATTCGTAATAAAAATGAACAGCATTTAAGAGATTACCAAGCAGTGGTTGCAGAAAATCAACGATTAGAATTGGCCTATCAGCAAGAGGGACGTTTGATGGAAAATTTCCGAAATCAAGCTGTAGCAATTGGTCAAGGATGGTACCCTAAAGATTATTATGCACTAGATGCAGTGAACTATCTTATTCACGCGTTTAATAATTTCAAAGCAGATAATATAAAGGAAGCAATTAATCTATACGATACATATTTAGACCGAGCAGCCCGTCGAGCCTTTGAGGCAGAGATGATCGAACTTGAAAAAGAGCAGATTATTAATCAAGAACGAATGATCAAGCTTCAAGAACATGCAAATATTTTAAGCGCTAGACAAATTGCAGAAACACAAGAAGCGGCTGCTGCATCACGTGCTGTAGCAAGTGAACTTGAGAATATTCGTTATGGAAGATAACAAATGTGGGATGTTTATCAGGAAGGAAAGTAATATGAAAAAGGTAGTATATTTGTTGATGTGTTCTAGTTTGCTAGTTATTGGTGGCTGTACATTTAGTCAAAATAATCGTTCTTTATCACAAGATAATACAAAAATTTCAGAAAAAAAGACTGGCACAGAATTAATGAACGAGAATGAAGGTGTAGGAGTAATTGATTATTTTAATAGTACACCTAAAACTATTTTATATGGAATTTCAGGAAATGATGTCAATAAAAATTCTGAGGTCAAAGCGGTATATGTGATTGAAAAAGGAAAAATGACAAGGTATATTCTAAAAGGATATAAAGGTAATACGTTATCGGAGTTAAAATCAAAATCTGATGAAGAAATTTTAAAAATCGCTAAAAAGTATGATGAAGAATATTTTGAACAGAGAAAAGAGAAAAAAATAAACGCAGCAAATGAAAGTATAAAACAATCAGAGGAAAATATAAGTTCTGGTAATGAAAATGAAGACTATGGAAAAAGTTCTCTAGAAAATTATAAAGCTGCAAAAGAATTTTACTCCAATTTGACATATAAACAATTTAGAAAACCAAATTCAGATATTAAGTTGAAAGCAAATGTATGGACTGATTCATCAGGAAATTATGTCTCTCAAGAAAATTTGATACATATACCTTATGTAGATATGATGGTTTTAAATGTTGATTTCGAATGGACAAAAGAAGCAC
>OGEN01002131.1_pt1 | contig 10295 bp, 10 predicted proteins | sample 1570671 | NCBI WGS metagenome assembly OGEN01 (sample SAMEA2582128, study PRJEB24529) | metagenome | biome: Human gut stool | place: China | collected 2011
TGAATGGTTATGAAAAGAATGTCTGGTTCAATGCACAGGGACAATGGCAGATGACGCAGACAGAGTGGGGAGATACCGATGAACTTTCTGCCACGGTATATAATGCGTATGCTTCCGGACCCTATTCCGGCTGGCAGGTAGAGGACGTCACTTACGTAGAATTTCCGAAATGGCAACCGATTATTGTCATTAAGGTGGGACAGCAAAATGTAGACATCCAGTATCAACTGTTCTATAGTCCGAATGGGACATTGCTGCGTACTCGCAATGTGAGCTATATGGATGATATATTGGGCCCCGGTACTTTTTTGTAGCTTTCTTCATATTATGGATTTACGGGTGGATGGAAGGAGTCCGAATATCTTTCCATTCACCCGTAAATGCTTGTTCTTTATCCCATAAACCAAACGGCTTTTCGTGGCATCAGCTTATAAATTAGTGCAGTAAATGCCCAACTGCAAAGGAATATGCAGATAGCCATCAGTGGAACCTGCAAAGGGATGGGCAATGACGAAGGTCCTATTAAAAGGAAGAAGGGACCTACGACAAAATAGTGTACCATATAGATGCCGAAACCACACTGGGTCATATTGGCCAATACTTTAATGACAGTAGAGTTGGTGATGACAACCTTTTGTAATAGTAAGAAGGTAGCCAAAGTCATTAGTAGCACATTGGGGCTGCAGAAGGTAAAGAAGAGTTCCATCTCCGTTTCCGTCGCATTGGGATTTGACGCTGTGGTGCTGAACCCTGTATAAGTGATATAATATCCGACGGCAAACATGAGTATGCAGAGTATGAATGTTTTCATAAGGCTCCAGTCATTTCCTTTTTTGACATAATGCCCCAGTAATAAATAGCCGTTGAATCCGGCAAAGTAATAGAAGAGCCCGAATTCATTCCACGTGTCCGTGCCGAATACATATCCGCTTCTTTCGAACAAACAATTGGCAACATACTCTTTCAAATAAGGGATGAAGAGTGAGATAATCCATATCAGGAGAAAAGCTCGTTTGGTCTTTCGGTCGGCATTTTCTATCCATGCCGAGAAGAATGGCATGTAGAGATACAGACCGATAAGTAGATAGATATACCACATGTGGTTCTCTTTATGGCTGAAGTTGAATGGAATCATTGCCACATCTTTAAGAGAGTCTATCAGGCTTTGTGATTCCTGCCCTTGTGTATAGCAAAAGAAGTCACCGATGATCTCTTTCGGTAGTCCGAGTACGCCTGTAACCCAAGGAAACATGCTATACAACACCGACCATATAAGAAAAGGGAACAAAACACGGTAAATGCGCTTTTTGTAGAATTTATCCAGTGGTTGTTTTTTTACGGGGAGCAGAAGCAGTCCCGTCATCATAACAAACAGAGGTACCGACGGACGGAGCAGTGAACCATAGATCGCTGCCCAATGCGTGTATTCCGGAATAGCCCGCATTGTGGGCGAAATGTAAAAAGGGTCGATACAATGAACGCCTATGACCATTATCATTGCAACACAGCGGATGACGTCGAGCCAGACGATACGATTGTCGGAGATAGAGTTTTGAATCATGATATTTGTGCTTTAAGTTTCGGGCAAAGATAGGATGAAAAGGAGCCGGGTATATGTAGATTCTGACCAATTAAAGATAATATCTGGTCAATTTGGCTTTAATTGATTACTTTTGCAGCGATATAAATGTATGAAATTCAAAAAAAGTAATCATGTTAAAGATATTGGTGACTTATGCCGTACAAGGCGAATTTACAGAAATCAAGTGGCCCGACGTGGAGGTATATTATGTGCGGACCGGTATTGGAAAAGTGAAATCGGCTTTTCATTTGTCCGAGGCTATCCAGCAAGTGAAGCCCGATATTGTGATCAATCAGGGAACAGCCGGAACTATTAATCATCAGGTAGGGGACGTTTTTGTCTGCCGTCATTTTGTCGATCGGGATATGCATAAGATGACCGGATTGGGAATGGAATACCGTATTGATTCGTCGGAATTGCTTGCTGCCAGGGGCTTTTGCCAACACTGGACCGAATCGGCAACCTGCAATACCGGTGATAGCTTCCTGACTGAGCTGACGGATATTGAGGGAGATGTGGTTGATATGGAGGCTTATGCGCAGGCTTTTGTATGCAGAGCCAAAGAAATTCCTTTTATTTCGGTTAAGTATGTTTCGGATGTGATTGGACAGAATTCTGTGAAGCACTGGGAAGACCGTTTGGAAGATGCCCGTGCAGGCTTATCTCACTTTTTCAATGTTTTAAAAGAAAGTATATGATAAGTTACGCCTGCGGCTATCAGGAAGAGGAGTATCTTGACCCAGACCAACGGGATCAGGAAGAAAATGCAATAAAGCATTGTGCCCCACATGAGCAGCAGTGAGATGATTTTGGCGCGTAACGGGATCGCTTTATTTTCCCGAAAGTTGCGTATATAAGTACCAAAGTATTTGTGATTCAGAAGCCACTGGTATAACCGGGGAGATCCCTTGAAATAGAGGGCGGCAGTGAGTAGCAGAAACGGGGTAGTGGGCAATAATGGCAGAAAAATGCCAAGAATGCCGAGCCCCAGCGAAATGGTACCTAATATAATACAGATAGTTTTCATTCGGCAAAAATAGGAAAAATAACTTTTCTCGCTGAATGAAAACTATCTTTTGTATTATCTTTGTGCCCGCACCGAGGTGACATTAGGTGCAGTAACCATTAATAATATCTACAACAATGTTTACAGTAATCAAAAGAATGGAGATATCGGCTGCACATAAGCTGATTCTTCCGTACCGGAGCAAATGCGCCAGTCTTCATGGTCACAACTGGATTATCACTGTCTACTGCCGTTCTGAGCGGCTCAATGCAGATGGAATGGTAGTGGATTTCACCCAGATTAAGCAGGCCGTTAAGGAGAAACTGGATCACAGGAATCTGAATGAGGTACTTCCTTTTAATCCCACGGCAGAAAATATTGCCCGTTGGGTATGCAAGCAAATACCTCAATGTTATAAGGTCGAAGTGCAGGAATCGGAAGCAAATACGGTGATTTATGAGAAAGATTAACGAAATTTTTTATAGTTTACAGGGAGAGGGGTATCATACGGGTACCCCTGCTGTTTTTATACGTTTCTCGGGCTGTAATCTGAAATGTGACTTCTGTGATACCCGACACGAAGAGGGTGAAATGATGACAGACGAAGATATTGTCAATGAAATCGGGAAGTATCCGGCTGTCATGGTGATTCTTACCGGAGGAGAGCCTTCTTTGTGGATTGACGATGCTTTTATAGACCTTTTGCACCGTGCAGGCAAGTATGTATGTATCGAAACCAATGGTACGAAACCCTTGCCCGCTGCTATCGATTGGGTGACCTGCTCTCCCAAGCAGGGTGTCAATTTAGCTTTAAACCGGATGGATGAAGTTAAAGTTGTTTACGAAGGACAAAATATTGACGTTTATGAACAACTTCCTGCCGAACATTTTTTCCTTCAGCCTTGTTCTTGTAATAACACCGCAGAAACGGTGGATTGCGTGATGCGACATCCTAAATGGAGACTTAGCCTGCAAACGCACAAACTGATAAATATTCTATGAGCTGTGGGATCTGATTCGGGCTATATGTGATAAGCTGCAAGATATAGGCAGCCGTATTGTGTCTTGTGTGTTATTGATCGTTTGTGACTCGTAGCTTGTGACTCGTAACTAATTAATGATATATTATGAAAGTAGGTTTATTTATCCCCTGTTATATCAATGCCATTTATCCGCAGGTAGGGGTGGCATCATATAAATTACTGAAGAACTTAGGGGTGGATGTTGATTATCCTCTTGACCAGACCTGTTGCGGACAGCCCATGGCGAACGCCGGTTTTCAAGATGAATCTTTAAAAATGGCTATTCGTTTCGATGATTTATTCCGGAAGTACGATTACATTGTCGGTCCCTCTGCCAGTTGTGTGGCTTTTGTGAAAGAGAATCATCCCGGCATTCTGGCCAAAGAAGGCCATCAGTGCCAGAGCGCAGGTAAGATATATGACCTTTGCGCTTTCATTCACGATGTGATAAAACCTACGAAAATTCCTGCCCGCTTTCCCCATAAAGTCAGCATCCATAACAGTTGTCACGGTGTACGTGAACTTTTCCTGTCAGCTCCGAGCGAACTGAATATACCTTATTTTAATAAATTGCGTGATTTACTTCAGATGGTCGAAGGAATTGAAGTTTTTGAGCCCTCCCATGTGGACGAATGTTGTGGTTTCGGAGGTATGTTTGCGGTCGAGGAGCAGGCTGTTTCAGTCTGTATGGGACGCGATAAGATACGGCATCACATGGAGACCGGTGCCGAATACATCACCGGAGCGGATAGCTCCTGCCTGATGCATATGCAGGGTATCATCGAACGTGAGCACCTGCCTATCCGAATGATTCATGTTGTAGAAATATTAGCATCACAATTATGAGTACCAAGCATGCAAAAGCTGCCGAAAAATTCCTGGAAAATCCGGTGATGGCAGCATGGCACAACGAGACCCTTTGGATGGTTCGTGCCAAGAGAGACAAGATGAGTAAGGAAGTACCCGAGTGGGAAGAATTGCGTGATAAGGCATGTGCGTTGAAACTTTACTCCAACAGCCACCTTGAGGAACTCTTGCTGGAGTTTGAGAAGAATGCCACAGCCAATGGAGCCATCGTTCACTGGGCAAAAGATGCGGAAGAGTATCGTGCCATCGTTTATGAAATATTGAGCAGTCACGGAGTAAAGCATTTTGTAAAAAGCAAATCGATGTTGGCAGAAGAGTGCGAACTGAACCCGTTTCTGATAGAGAAAGGAATCGATGTGGTGGAATCCGATCTCGGTGAGCGTATCCTGCAATTGATGAATCTGGCACCGAGTCATATTGTACTTCCGGCTATCCACATCAAGCGTGAGCAGGTAGGAGAACTTTTTGAGAAAGAAATGGGAACGGAGAAAGGGAATTTTGATCCCACTTATCTGACCCATGCCGCCCGAAAGAACTTACGAAATATCTTTCTGAATGCAGAAGCCGCTATGACGGGAGCCAACTTTGCTGTGGCGTCTACCGGAGATATTGTGGTTTGTACCAATGAAGGAAATGCCGATATGGGTACATCGTGCCCGACACTGAATATTGCTGCTTTCGGCATGGAAAAGATTGTACCGGACATGGAGGCTCTGGGAGTGTTTACCCGTCTGTTGGCACGTTCGGCAACGGGACAGCCGATCACTACTTATACCTCTCAATACCGGAATCCCCGTGAAGGAGGTGAATATCATATTATTATTGTAGATAATGGACGGAGTGCCCTGCTGGCCCATCCCGACCATATCAAGACTTTGAACTGTATCCGATGTGGTGCCTGCATGAATACGTGTCCGGTGTATCGTCGGAGTGGAGGATATTCTTACACTTACTTTATTCCCGGACCTATCGGTATCAATCTGGGAATGGCACATGATCCGGAAAAGTATTACGATAATCTGTCAGCCTGTTCTCTCTGTATGTCTTGTTCGGATGTTTGTCCGGCAAAGGTGGACTTGGCCGAACAGATTTATAAATGGAGGCAGGATCTGGATAAGATTGGAAAAGCTAATACGGGTAAGAAAATAATGTCCGGTGGCATGAAGGTGTTGATGGATCATCCTACGCTTTTCAATGCGGCGCTTTGGGCTGCTCCGGTAGTTAACCATTTGCCACGTTTTATGAAGTATAATGATTTGGATGCGTGGGGAAAAGGACGAGAACTTCCTAAATTCGCGGGCGAATCGTTTAACGAGATGTGGAAGAAAAATAAAGTGCAGGGAAAGGAGGAAAACAAATGAGTAGTAAAGAAGATATATTAGCGAGTATCCGTAAAAATACGAAGAACCGCTACGAATATCCCGATTGGCAGATCAATGCAACTGTTTATCCGGACGTGGTTGCCAAATTCTGTGAAATGAGTTTTGCCGTTGGTGGTGAGGCTATTGTGCTCGGTGAGGGAGAAGATATCAATGCTGTCATTCGCCGTACTTACCCTGATGCCGGCAGCATTGCTTCCGATTTGGAGGAAATCACGTGTGCTACGTTCAATCCTGATTTGTTAGGTCGTGCGCAGGATCTGAACGGAACCGATATAGCCGTTGTCAAAGGTGAAATCGGGGTAGCCGAGAATGCGGCTGTCTGGATTCCTCAGACGGTGAAATACAAGGCACTCTATTTTATTGCCGAGAAGCTGGTGATTGTTCTGGACAAAAATCGTATTGTGAGCAATATGCATCAGGCTTACGAACGGATAAAAGATGAAAAATATAAATTCGGTACATTTATCTCGGGACCCTCAAAGACTGCCGACATTGAACAGGCATTGGTGATGGGAGCTCATGGAGCGAGAGATGTATTGGTAATATTAAAGTAACAAAGCAGTGTCAGAGGAGATGCGACTGCGGGTTGCTTGGATGAATATTGGTTTTGATTGATATAAGTGTATGTTTGCAAATAAAGTAAAGAAGGTGGCGGCCATTCACGATCTTTCCGGTATGGGAAGGGTCTCTCTGACGGTCGTCATTCCCATTCTGTCATCGATGGGGTTTCAGGTATGTCCGTTGCCTACGGCCATCCTGTCTAACCACACGCAGTATCCTGATTTTACTTTTCTTGATCTGACGGACGAGATGCCTCGTATCATTGCTGAGTGGGAACGGTTGGAAGTGGAGTTTGATGCTATTTATACCGGTTATCTGGGATCGCCCCGACAGATTCAGATTGTATCTGATTTTATTCGTGATTTTCGCAGAAAAGATAGTCTGACTGTAATAGATCCCGTTTTGGGAGACAATGGTAAGCTCTATTCCAATTTCAATGAATCGATGGTGGTGGAAATGCAGCATTTAGTCACACATGCCGATGTGATCACCCCCAATCTGACGGAACTTTTCTATCTGCTCGACCGGCCGTATAAAGAGAGTAATACCGATCAGGAACTAAAAGAGTATTTGCGTTGTTTGTCGGACAAAGGGCCGGAAGTGGTCATTATCACCAGTGTACCGGTGTTGGACGAACCCCACAAAACTTCTGTTTATGCTTACAATCGGACAGGAAACCGTTACTGGAAAATCACATGTCCCTATTTGCCCGCCCATTATCCGGGTACGGGAGATACGTTTACGAGTGTCATTACCGGAGCTTTATTGCAGGGAGACAGTCTTCCCATTGCTCTGGACCGTGCTACGCAGTTTATTTTGCAGGGCATTCGTGCTACTTTCGGTTACGAGTACGACAATCGTGAGGGTATTCTGTTGGAGAAGGTACTTCACAATCTCGATATGCCCATCCAGAGCAGCAGCTACGAGTTGATTTAAGTAGTGACTCTGAATTTTGTTCCGGAAGTCGGTTGCTTATATTTATTGTCCCTATCATTCGTTGCCGGACAGGAGGAGGCCAGTCAATAGATGATAAGAGGCAAATAAACTGTAATGGTAAGTCCACATTCCTCCATAAATGGGAAAAGCACTGCTCCCCTGATTGGAAACAGTGCTTTTCGCCCTTTAAACGTGCACTTTTATTTTACTTCTTCCCCTTTTTCGTTCAATACCACAGTCACGTCTGTTCCGTCTTTCTGAGTAACGACTACTTTGTAAAATTTACCTTCTTCTTTAGTTGTTACCGATGCTTCCTTGATGGTTGATTCAGGATAAGCTTTTCCGAGAGCTTCGGTTACTGCTGCAGGCAGATCCTTTACTTCAATCTTTGTATACTCGTCTTGCGGAGCTTGTGCGGTTGCTACCACTGCGTTAGCGTTTTCTGCGTTCTGTGCGAATGCTACTGAGCTACCTAATCCCATAACCAATGCTACTGCTACTAATACCTTTTTCATAATTGTAAGTTTTAAGTTAATAAATGAAGTTTGTTTTTCTGTAAGCCACTTGCTTACGATAATAATAGTGCAAGCCTCGTGCCAGAACGAAGGTGGATATGCTATAGTGTTAGTATATAGCTGTTTATGAACGATGACCTAAAGTTCAAACTGTGGAAAACGGGACTTTGGAGTGTGGATACCGTGGAAAACTTCCACAATCTCAGAGACTTTTGGCAGTTTCTGCAAGCCGTATGAATTCTCTTTTGTATCCTTTTTCATCATTTTCTAATCCGGTTTTTGCCAAAGAGATCACTTTGTCATAAGTGGCGTTTCCTTTGAATTCCGAGTCTCTCAGTAGTTGTCCGAACATGGCTACTGCGGCTGCAAAGCGGAAATCGGCAGAGACCCGGTTGCTTTTATGGTCAATCAACGGCAATTCTATCTTCTTGCTGGTGTTACTGTCCGGAGCTTTGTAACGTAGCTTAATGGTTAATAACTCGTCAGATTCATTGAGAGGCGTAGATGGTTTTTGTTTTTTCTGATATTTGAGATCGTCTATTTTTCCTGCAAAATCACTCTTTACTCCCGTGGGAATTACTTCATAGAAAGCTGTCACTGTATGTCCGGCTCCCATTTCTCCGGCATCTTTTGTATCGTTATTAAAATCCTCGTCTGCAAGCAAACGGCTCTCGTAACCTATCAGTCGGTAGGCCTGCACTTGTGCCGGATTGAACTCTACCTGTAACTTTACGTCTTTGGCAACAGTGTATAAAGTTGCTCCGAATTCGTTCACCAATACCCGGTTGGCTTCTTGTAAGTTATCGATGTAGGCATGGTTTCCGTTGCCTTTTTCGGCGAGAGTCTGCATCTTGTTGTCTTTGTAGTTGCCCATTCCATATCCCAATACGGTGAGGAATATACCGCTTTTACGCTTTTGTTCAATCAGCTTTTCAAGTTCCTTGTCCGATGATACGCCCACATTGAAATCACCATCGGTGCAGAGTATGATACGATTGTTGCCTCCTGATATAAAGTTCTTTTGGGCTATTTTATAAGCCAGCATGATCCCTTCACCTCCTGCGGTAGAACCACTTGCTTCCAGCTCGTCAATGGCTTCACGTATCTTTTGTTTGTCGCTTCCCGGAGTTGCTTCCAGTTTCACACCGGCATTGCCTGCATAAGTCACGATAGCTACTTTATCTTTATCACGTAAGTTGTTTACCAATAGTTTAAGAGAGGATTTCACTAAATCCAATCGGTTCGCTCCCCACATAGAGCCAGAGACGTCGATCAGAAAGACAAGATTGGATGCAGGCAGATTGTCCGTCGGGATTTCTTTAGCCTTCAGTCCGATACGGACAAGACGGTGATCTGCGTTCCAAGGGCAGGTTCCGGCTTCCATCGTAATCTTCACAGGATCACTTCCCGTCGGTTTCGGATAATCATAGGAAAAGTAGTTCACTAATTCTTCCGTACGGATTGCATCGACTGGAGGCAGTTTACCTTTATTGATAAAACGACGCATATTGCTGTAAGAAGCGGCATCCACGTCAATAGAAAAAGTAGAAAGTGGAGCATCCGACACATTCTTGAAACCATTTTCCTGAATCTCGCCATATTCTTCCGCATTTACAGCATTATACATGATTCCCGATGCGGGACATACTGCCATATAAGCAGTAGACATTGATTTAGTGGCCCTTAGTTCGTGTCCGTATCCTACAACCACACATTCTTCCAATACAAGTTCGTCAGCTTTCATCTTCACATCCAGTGTGGACGATTTTACCACCCTTTTCTCTTGCTTATAGCCGATATACTGAAACAACAACGTCTCTCCTTTCTTAGACTGAATCGTGTATTGACCGTTCATGTTCGTCACCGTACCTTTCGTAGTACCCTTTATCTGTACCGAACAGCCGACAAGCGGAGTTCCATCTTTTGCATCTGTTACAGTACCCGACACAGTAATAGCTTGTGCACTCACTGTAGCCAAAGAGATAACTGCCATTAGCAGTGCGAACACCATCGCTCTGAATTGATTTGTTTTCATAACTTCATTATTTTAAAATGTTACTATTAGTTCGCTTTTACTATAGAGATGCAGATTCCACACAGATTCCATAAACAACCCAAACTTTTTTTATTTTGCTGCAAAAGAGGTTCATTTCAAAATTCTCACTCATTCCTTTGCAACTCATCAGATGATGTGTATATTTGCGAATCATAAACATATCACAAATATGAAAAATGAAGTTGATGGAAGGCGGGAAATAGCCTCACGAAACACGGCCTGGGCTAATATCATTGCCCGTAAACTTACTCATTGGGGTGTCACACCCAACCAAATTTCCATGATGAGTGTATTCTTCGCTATGGTGGGATGTCTCCTGCTGATTGGCACAGTCATTTATCCCGGCTTCAATAAATATGTAGCCTATA
>OGEN01002140.1_pt1 | contig 10273 bp, 9 predicted proteins | sample 1570671 | NCBI WGS metagenome assembly OGEN01 (sample SAMEA2582128, study PRJEB24529) | metagenome | biome: Human gut stool | place: China | collected 2011
AACTCCTGGGTAGGATTTTCCAGGATCGCCCGGGGGGGAAAACTTCTCCACCTGGGAGATGATCGCCTGGTTGATCACCGGGTGCTTATATCCGTGGATCACGCTCCACCAGGATGAGACCGAATCGATCATCTTCTGATCTTTCGTATAGAGATATACCCCGTTCGCGTCCACGATCTCGTAGGGCGCCTTCATTGTTTTTAACTGTTCATATGGATACCAGATCATCGTTTTCTTCTCCTTCATCTTAACATGGACTCCCCGGTCCCTTTCCTGCTCCGCTGCTGCGGGTGGGATTCCCGGGAGTACGTCAGCACTTATCGCTTCCTATATAATCTCGGCATATTCACGGTCATTTTTCCGCAGTCTCATACAGCGCTTTCAAATCCTCCGCGTCCATGGAAAGCTCCGTGTCACCGTCCGCCACACAGGCAACCACAGGAACTCCTGTATAATACTCGCACATTTTCCGGTTGTCCTCATGGAGCACATCTCCCTGCTTATAGTGATTGAAAATGATCCCCTTCAACGGGATTCCCTGCTCTTTGAGGTAGTACGCGGTCAGCGCCACACCGTTGATCGTGCCGAGTCCCGCGTCCGCGATCATCAGACACCCAAGACCGCAGGCTTTGACTACCTCCGGCAGGCGGATATCCGTCTCATCAAAGCAGAGCGGACAGAGGATTCCACCGCTTCCCTCCATCGTCACGTACTCGTACTCCTCACAGACCTTCTGAAATCCCGCCAACACAGTCTCCATCTGGACCGGATTTCCCTCGATCCGTGATGCCAGGTGCGGGGAGACAGCTGTCTCGTAGACATATGGACACATTTCCTCAAGGGACTGGCGGATTCCGGACATGTTTTTTACCTGGAGCGCGTCCCCCGGGATCAGGCTGCCATCCGGCCGTCTCTCGTTGCCGCTCATGGCAGCCTTATAGTAAGCCGCGTCCGCACCGCTCTCTCTCAGTTTTTTCACGATCAATCCCGTCACATACGTTTTTCCGACATCCGTTCCCGTTCCTGTAATAAAAATATTTCTGCTCATTCCCTATCCCAGTCTCCCTTCTTTGATCATTGGGATCATCCGTTTTCCGATGACTGCCGCCAGAATGCACAGTGCAATATCTCCCGGAACCGCCAGTAAAAAGCAGTATAAAAACAACGGCCAAAGACCGATCGGCGTATTTATGACGAAATTGCTGATCACATAATAGTAAACCATTCCAAATGCATACACGATAAAGAGTCCGATGAAATCTGCCGCCAGCAGGCGTCTGTAATCAGGACGGCTCTTCTCATTCGCGATCCGTCCTGTCACATAGGCTGCTACAGCGAATCCGATGATGTAGCCGAAGCTCGGCTGAAAGATATAGCCCGGTCCGCCGCCCTGGGTGAAGATTGGAAGTCCCACAAGTCCCAGCACAATATAGACCACGACCGCCAGCGCCCCGTTCACAGGGCCCAGCAGCAGCCCCGCCAGCATCGTAAACAAAAACTGAAGTGTAAACGGAACTACCGGAACAGGAACTTTGATAAATGCCCCTACCGCGATCAATGCCACAAACATTGCGCACAGCACAAGGTCTTTCGTTTTCATATGTTTCAAAATTATTTCCTCCTGAATTTTCTGGTTGCTCAAGAAATCTGAAGCATTTCCCTTTTCCTGTATATGCGCATCACTCTTCCGTTCTTTCCATACCTTCTGAAACAGCGGCTGCCGTCTTCAGAACCCGGGTGGTATTGCAAAGATGGACTTGTAGGAGCATAACATAGAATTTTCGCGTTGTCAACCAATTGTGCTTGTATGGTTAACAATTGTTTGTACAAAAAAGACACCTCCAAAACCAAATGGTCTATTCGGTGTCTTTCCTCTGCATCATGATTACCTGCCCCACTCAAACGCGATCCGCGGCGTTCCGTCCGGGACATAGATAATTCCGCATCTCTCAAATCCCTGTTTTTCAAGCGCTCTCTGCATGACCTTGTTGTTTTCGTGGGTGTCGATCCGGATGTGGGATATCTTCGACTTGGCGAAGTCCATGATCCGGCCCAGGATGTTGTGGACCGTACCGTCGCTTGCGACGCGGTGGACGGCAGCGTACGGGGTGTCTGCCTTCCAGGCGCCCTGCTCGATCACAGCGTAGCATGGGTCAGCGCCGATGATGAAGGCGAAGGCGGCATGGATCACGCCGTTTTCTTCCAGAACATATAAATTTCCTGCCTCGATGTCCCCCGGGAGCAGATGCTCCGGGGCGTCCTCGCCGTCCCACTGGCTGAAGTTCCCATGGTCACGCATGAACTGGCGGGCAGCGGCGTAGATCCCGTGGATCCGTGGGAGATCGGCTGGGGATGCTTTTCTTACTGTAAAGTTATCTTCTGTCATAGATGTTCTCCTCTTTTACGGGTAAACTGATTGCTGTTCCCATTGTATCATAGTGTTTTTCACAAGACAATCTGTCTTTTCAGCTCCCCTGTTCCTCATACATCCGCACCAGATCCCCGATCAGCAGTACTCCCACCGGTCCCAGGATCAGCCCCGACAATCCAAACAATTTAAGTCCCACATACATGGATACCAGCGATCCCAGCGGCGAAAGCCCCACCTGCTTCCCCATCAGTCTCGCCTCTGAGATCTGACGCAGAAAGTAGCAGACCACATAGATGCCGAAGATCACCGCAGCCTTTTTCCACGCCTTCTGAAACAGCAGCGCGACTCCCCACGGAATCAGCACAGTCCCGGCCCCCAATACCGGCAGTGCGTCCAGGATCCCGATCCCGCAGCCAAACAAAAACGAATAGGGATTTCCGATCACTGCCAGTCCGAAGATACACACGGCACTTGTTAGGAACAGAATAAACGCCTGGGTCTTCAACCACGCGCTCACCACGGATGCGATCCGCTCTCCCACTACGAGAAATTCCCGCCGGAATGCGGACCTGCTCCGCTTTTCCCTGATATCATCCATCTCCTGCAGTGTCAGGAGTACTGCGACAAAATAGATAAAGAAAAGGACGATTCCGGCGACTGCCACGCGGAGCGCAGACACGGAGCGGTCCATGAGCACTGGCATCGTGGAGTTCTTAAACATCTGCCGGACCTCTTCCACTGCTCTCCCCGCAAGCTCCACCAGCGCGTCCGCCTTAAGCCCCATCTTCTGCTCCAGGAGGCGGCAGGTATCCGTAAGCCGCAGATCAAGGGCGGAAAGCCAGTCCGGAAATCTCCGGATAAAAAGCCCCGTCTGGCTCACCACCATGCTGCCGCCCGCGTAGAGGAGTCCAAAAACAAGGCATGACATCACCAGAAGTTCGATCCCGCCGACAAGCGACACCGGCAGATGGTGCATCTCCCCACGAAACGGCACCGCAATGCGGTTCGAGAGGAACCTGACCGACGGACGCAGAAATAGTGCCGTCCCATACGCACATAAAAAGGGAACCACGAGGGGTAAAAGATAGCGGAACGCTCCGTATACCGCACCCGTGATTCCCAGAATCAGTAGAAATTTCTTCAGTTTTTTCTCAGGACTTACCATGGAATCACCCGTTTTCTGATTTGTACTTCCTTTGTACTGCTCATAGTATGGGCGGAAATTCCCGCGATATGCGCTCATCGGGACGATTCCATAATCTGTTTTTTCCATGGTTCTTAGCAGAACATGATCATTTACAATCCTCGACCTTTGAATCTAAAGATATTCACCTAATTCAATAAGGGCTGTACATTATTCATCAGCTCATTTTTAAACTCTTCTATCAGGCTCTTTCGGAATTTAAATTTTGACATAGGTGCTTCTGTTTGGCTCTTATATGCTGCATAGTCTGCCTTTTCTTTCATATTTGTTTCATTTGCCAATTCACCGTCCCGGAAATTGAATACCTCATATTTTACTTCTTCTGGATCTAAAAACCATTTTCTGGAAAAAGTTTCCACTTCACGTTCAATAGCTTCCTGCCTCATCTGATTAACAATCATAGAAATATCCTGACCAATATATTTGCTCTTATCAGCTTCAATTTCATCTACGATCGTACCTAGCAGATCGCTGAGCTTTTGATTTGTCTTAGCGAACTCCTCGATCAATTCCCGAATAGTTTTCAAATCTTCCTTGAAATTCGATTCTTTGTAATTATCCTGTTTAGGATCCAATGACTCAATAAAACCCTGCAATAATTCAAGAATATACTCAAAATCCACCTGCAGCTTATGATAAGCAATCAGATCATAATCATCCATAACTGGCTCTTCTCCATCTGGAGTATCTTTTTCATTTCGAAACTCTTCCATCACATTCTTATACATAGCTGCATAGTTTTCATATTCCTGTTCCGAAAAATCATACTCCTTTAATATGGATTCTTCGTAGTTTGAAAATGCCTTTAAATGTGCAAAGTCATGATCTAAAGACCGGAACATATGAATAAATGATCTTTTCTGTTTTCTGGATAACGCAGCAATGTCTTTCGGTGTCTTTGCCAGCGCGTGAATCGCCTGCACAGATATTGAAAACTCCTGCTTTACTTTATCCCAGTCTTCAGATACAGCAGTGCTATATCCACCTTTGGAATAAAGTGTCAGCGCTGCATTGATTGCGTTTTTAAATGCTTCCGGCTCCTGGAACGTAACAACCTGACCATACATTTTCTTGTCATCCAGTAACCGATTGGTCCTTGAGAATGCCTGGATAAGATTCTGATATTTCATAGGCGGACGATCAATGAACAGAGTAGATAAGCATGGAGCATCAAAGCCAGTCAGGAGACGATCCACCACAATTACAAGGTCCAACTGCTGATCCCGATTTAAATATCGTTTTTCTTTTCTGGCTAATCGCTCATTCAAGTTTTTATTATATGCCTGGATCATCTGCAGTTTATAACTTGTCCCAAACATCCGATAATAATCATCCAGAGACTGTTCCATTTCCACCTGGTTTACGTGGGATTTCTCATCATTTTCTGATATCGAATACGTGATCGCAACTTTTGGAAAATCCGGATAAGCCTTTGTAATTTCATCAGAAATCTTAAGTTCATCCTTTCCTGCTTTGATATCACAAATCATTTTATAATATTTCTGCGCTCTCTCAATCGAATCTACCGTGAGAAACGCTTCATAAGTTTTTCCCTTGCCATTCTGCAGTCCAAATTTAACCTCGGAACGATTCAAAATAACATCCAGCACTTTTCTCATGTGTGTTTCTGATTCATATGCAGCCGGATCTACTTCACTTTTCGCCCCCATTGTTTCTACCATAAAACCAAGCACTGCGGAGTCATGGATCGCCTCTTTAATGGTATAACTATGCAGACACTCTCCATACATTTCCTCTGTTGTCTGAGGCAGATCTCCCTTCAATTCATATTTATTCTCATCGAATATAGGTGTTCCGGTAAATCCATACCATAAAGAATGGCTGAAAAAGCGCTCAATCAAACGCTTCGTTTCCGGAGTGACTGCGCGGTGACATTCGTCCACAACAAAGGCAACCCGCAGATTCCGGATTTTCTGATAGTTCTTGTCATCTTCTTTCAACCGGCGGTCGATCATAATCTGCAGTTTCTGTCTGGTTGTTACAATCATATGGCGCTTACCGTCCGTTAAACGCTCAATCAACTTTCCAACATGCTCCGTATCATCTACGTCAATGGTATCCTGAACAGCATAAGACTGGAATTCCATGGTTGTCTGGGTGTCCAGATCTTTTCGGTCAATCAAAAAAATTGTCTTTTCAATGGATGGAATATCCATTAATAGATTTCTGGTGGCCTTATAGGAAGTCATCGTCTTTCCAGACCCCGTCGTATGCCAAATATAGCCCGACTTTCCCTGCTTCGATGCCTCACGCATAGCGCAGATCGCATGAATCTGATACGGTCGTAAAATCAGAAGTTTCTTTTTCTCATTATCCAGAATCGTATATTTTGTTACCATCTCATGCGCCTGCGGAATCCGTAAAACAGCTTTGCAAAATTCAATGTAATCACAAACTGGCTGATTCTCTTTATCGATCCAACCTGTGATGAATTTCTTATTCAGCTCTATGTCTCTTGCCGCAGCGAAATATTTTGTATCTACTGCATTGCTGACAACAAACATCTGTACATTAGAAAATAAACCACGGAACTTTCCTTCCGCTATATATTTTTTGATCTGACGATATCCATCCATATAAGAATGCTCTTTATTTTTCAACTCAATATGGATCATTGGAATTCCATTTATAAGAAGTGTCACATCAAATCTACGATTTCGGCTGTCAACCTGCCCTTCTGACGAGAAGACCTGATACTGGTTAATCACCTCATAAACACTGGTTCCGCCCGCAATATGCTCATTGTTCATCACCTGCAGGTGGATAGATTCGTTCCCTCTCTGAATATGTATATAGACCTGTCCATTTTCTCCAACCAGCCATTTCCCTGCATCGTAAAATGATGCATGGGAAACGTCATTCTTAATCTTGGCAAATTCCGACTCACTAAGCGGTGTATTATCCAGCTTAGCTTTATTGTTCTGTTCCAGGATATACTTAAAATTCTCCCAAAGCTGATCCTCCGTCTTAATGTCCGGGCGATACGTCCATTGGGATTCTTCCCGGCAGAGTTGATCAATCAACCTACGCTCAATAATGGATTCTAATTCCGGCATACTCAACCTTCTTTCTTTGGAAACATGTTTTGCAGCATGTACTTTTTAAGTTCTAAGAGTTCATCACGCTTACGCTGATGAAGGGTGATGATGTGGTCGAGATTTTCAAAATATGTCGCTATCTTTACTTGCTCATCTTTGGACGGGAACGAAACTTCTATATTTTTCAATTTTTCAAAATAAAGATTAGTTACACTTCCACCCTCAACCCTCATCGCAAATTCATTCCGCAAAGTAGCATTAAACATCGTGGCCGTGAACAATGGATTGTTGTCGGTATTAAAGACTGAAATCATTTCACCAATCGCTACATTCGGCATAGAAAGCCATGTACAGTGATTATAGTCCATCGGATCCTCACCTACTCGTGGAATCAATACTTCTGTACCTTTACTAAATCTAAGGTTATCAGGTGGCATATTTGTGTATGAATAAACTTTATCTATTTTTGCTCCAAATTTTGTATAAAGTTCCCCATACCTTATACACGGAATGGTTGCATCTTCTGTTACTGACCACTTTGGGCAGCTTCTCCCATAATAAAAAGTTCCCCAATCATCCAACTTACGCTGTTCCCAAAGATCAGTAAATCCTTCAAATCGAATTTCTGGAACCTTTTCCCCGTTCGCTGGAAACATTTTTTGCAGCATATACTTCTTTAATGCTGCCATATTATCATACTCTTGCTGATGACGGCTGATGAGGTTGTCTATTTTCGAAAAATAAGAGCCAACTTTTTTCTGCTCTTCATATGATGGAAATAATCCAACCATATTTTTAAACTTTTTCAATGACAAAACATGCTGTCCAGTTCCCTCAGAATTTATTTTAATTTGATCTTCCAAACCATAATTTAATCTGCGTAGCAGGAAATCTGAATCTACCCCCTTTGGTTTAAATACTGGGTAAAAATAGCTTATTATCCCCATATCCGCAACATCATTACGGTTAAATACAAATACATCATTATCACTTCTACTTCGAAAAGCAAAATATCCCCGCGGAATTATAAAATATCCTACGTTTCCGTTTTGACTTACTCGATCTCCTGAAAAATAATCGTCTTGTAATACGATTCCTTTTTGCTGAGATGAAGTTAAAACAGGATATTGATCTTCGACCGTCGTTTTTTTGACATAATCTTCGACAACCGCCCCCAGCTTGCGTTGTTCCCAATCGTCTGTATATCCCTTAAACCGGATATTTGGTGTATTTCCCATGTCTACATCTCCTCAAACACACGAATAAATGCTTCAACGTCTTCCTTGGTTTCCGAAGTTTTAAAAGTCAGGTTTTTCATCATTTCCAGTAATTCTTTGTTTCCATCTTTAATTGCTCTATCTGTATCCTGGATCTTTACGGTTAGATCTTTTAAACTGATTTCCGGCTCTTCTTCTGTTGTATCTACATAGCGCGGAATATTCAAATTAAAGTCATTCTTTTCAATATCCTCATAAGAAGCCAGATACGCTTCTTTTTCTACCGGTTTACGATTTTTATACAGCTCCAGTACATGTCCAATGTGTTCTTCTGTCATAACATTCTGTTTCTTTTCTTTTACAAAAAGATTCGAAGCATCAATGAAAAGCACATCCCGTCCATCCCTGTGCTTTTTTAACACAATAATACAGGTCGGAATAGATGTATTATAAAACATATTGGACGGTAGACCAATAACTGCATAAATGGATCCGTTCTTTAATAAAATTTCACGAATTCTGCCTTCTGCTCCGCCCCTGAACAATACCCCATGCGGCAGTACGATTGCCATCGTTCCGCTCTGTTTTAAATGATAAAATCCATGCAGTAAGAACGCATAATCTGCTTTTGACTTCGGTGCCAGATTACCGCCATAATCCATAAAACGTTCATCCTGTTTAAATCCCTCCGCTGCAGACCAATTTGCAGAATACGGCGGATTCATGGTTACCACATCAAATTCTGTTTCTTCATCTGTCGGCCAGTCTGCATCCAGTGTGTCTCCATTTCTCAAATGCTGATTTTCCGGATGTACTCCATGAAGAAACATATTCATTCTAGCCAGATTATACGTAGATGGCATTAATTCCTGACCGTAATACTTTATATAATCCGGTTCCTTTGAGTAGTTTCTGCAACTTAACATTAAAGAGGCGGATCCCATACATGGGTCATATACCTGCAGGCCTTTTTTCTCTTCCTGTCCCATCATAGCAATACGACAAAGAATTTGCGCCGGTCCATGTGGAGTGTAAAATTCCCCCGCCTTCTTTCCTGTTTCAGAAGCAAACTGACCGATCAGATATTCATATGCATTTCCAAGAACATCTCCTTCCGTATGGATCAGATCTGCGCCCTCCAGAACACGAAGCAAGTCTGCTATCGTTGCACTCTGTTTCTGATCTCCAGTTCCAAGGCGGTTAGAATACAAATCTACATCTGCAAATAATCCCTCAAACAGCGGATCAGACTCCTGTACGCGGTTAAAAGCGGTCTGTAATTTTTCTCTCTTGAAACAATTATTCTTTACATCACTTAAAATATGGGTAAACGTCATTGTCGGTTCCAATGTATAATGCAACGATTCCTTCAACTCCGCCAGTAAATCTCCTGCATCATCACTGGAAAATGCTTCTTCATATGCCCTCTGCGCCTCTTCCAGTTTTTCCGGCACTTCATCCATTAACAGATCATACGCTTTCGACAGGTAGGAATCTGACAGATACTTGTAAAATACCAATCCTAAAAGATATGTTTTATATTCATTTGCATCCATTTTTCCGCGAAGCACATCCGCACCGTTCCATAAAACCTGCAGTAAATCCTTACTTGTTGTCATACTTTAATTCTCCTCATATTTTCTAATCATTGCTAACGTCATATCCATTACATTTTCTGCCTGCTGTATAATTAAATCCCGTTGAATAATTGCTTTTCGATAAAGTTCTCCAACAATGTGTTGTTGCTCAATTCCCAGAAGCGGCATGGTCAATCCCCCGATACTCTGAATTGTAAGTTTTTTTACACTCAAGGTATTACCTTGATAATACCTTACAACCTGTTCTTCAATCTCTCGTCCTTCATTAAACTGGTAGCAAAAGTACCACGGATCCAGGGTGTCTGAATCAAATGAACATTTTAAGAAATTAGACGTGATACACAAATTTTCTGTTTCTTTTGATACCGGAGCCGCCTTTGATTTAATCATGCTTATAATGCACTCCGAAGCTTCTTTGCTCTGATTTATACTGTGCAAATCCTTCTCAAAATCTTCCGGAGTATAAATCGCATTTCCCGAATTTTTTAAGCGTGTCACATTTTTTCCCAAAGCAAATTGAACCAATTCTTCTAGTCTTAAATGTTTCATCTCGCTCCTTCCTTTGTACTTTAGCTAAATTACAATTATATAATAGTATTTCTTTTGGGTTTTGTCAATATGTAATTTAGTTAAATTACAAAAAGAGTCATATAAAGCATGACTCTTTTGCACTACTGTATTTCTAGAACAAGGCCTCCCTTGTTCTCATTTCCACAGTTGCCAATGTCACAACCTGCAGCCGAAAACAGCCCAACCAGGATCAAACTTGAAACAACTGAAATGCCCCTCCGACCGGTTCTATCTCAAACGTCATTTCTTTCTTC
>OGEN01002143.1_pt1 | contig 10252 bp, 8 predicted proteins | sample 1570671 | NCBI WGS metagenome assembly OGEN01 (sample SAMEA2582128, study PRJEB24529) | metagenome | biome: Human gut stool | place: China | collected 2011
AAGTGTTTGCGGGAGGAAATTGAGGAGAAAATAGGGAATTTAACGGGAACTTGACAGAAATTAAACGGGGTTTAAGCAAAAAATTCGGTGAGACCTTGACGGGAGTTGGACGGGAAATCAGACGAGGACTGAACGGGAATTGAATGAAAATTGAGCAGGGATCAGACAGGAATCAAACCCAAATCAAACAAGAATGGAACGGAATCCTGCGTTAACATTGTTAATGTGGTGGGAAAGACTTTTATTTCAGGGATGGAAAGAACAAAGTTTTTGCTTCTAAAAGACTTGTTCTTTGAAAACAAAAGACTTGATTTAACAGTGTGTTAAATCAAGTAATAGGAAGAGAGGAAACAAGAAGAGGAAAAGGGTTGAAGATGAAGACGATAGAGAAACGAGGGAGTATCTGCCAAAAAAAGGATAAGTGCCGGACCGAAAGGGATAGTTGCGATTAGGGCAAGTATAGATACGATTAAAGCAGGTATGGGGGTGATTAGGATAAGTACGATTGTGATTAGAGCAACTATAGGTGCAATTAAAGTAAGTATAGGTGCGATCAGAGCAGGTATAGGTGCAATTAAAGCAAGTGCCGGTGCAATCCGGAAGAACATTTGCGATCAGGGAAGTTTCATTATAAAGTATTTTCATAAGCAAAATTTAGAAAAAAAAACAGGAGAAGCCTACCTTTCAAACCAAAGGCGTGTTGGTTTAAAGCCAAGGGGCGTTGTTGGCTTAAAAGGTAAGGAGTCTTGGTTTTAAAGGTAAAAGGATGGCTGTGTAAGGAGGTTATAGGGGTATTTTTAGGGAAATAGAGAGCTGCTCAAAGAAAGAAAGAGAATAAGGAGATGTACCACGATTTTGTGTAAATAGAAAACTAGAGGATTCGAGTTTTAGATTTGAGAAGAGACTATATGAATCAACCTTAGCCTACCTCTATAAACCACACTCACCCACTCCTTGTCCCTATGCCTAATCGTTTTGCATCAATCATCCCCATTATAGCATTAACAACATAGAAAAGTTCCCTCCACTGAAATAATGTTTAGCCCGATACAGATAATGATGTTTGAATCATCTTGAAGTAGAAACTTATTTCTCCATTCCGTCCATTACAACTCAAGCTGAAATAGCCACCGCTTGTATGTAAGCATTATACAAACCAGCTAAATATCTCCAAACAAGTTACAATAAATATCTTTCTATAAAAGTTTTGCCTCCTATTCATTAAAAGTTCAGGTTAACAACAGAAAAAGAATCATAACTGGGACCAAAGGCAATCTTTTCAGGTTCTACAACGATTTCGTTTCATCTTTTTTTCGTATTTTTGTCCCAATATGCATGCTTCTGCAAGGATAGCAAAGACGAATAAAAAAATAATGAGAGTAATTGATTTAATACATAGCAACGAAAAAACAGCTTTCTCTTTCGAAATACTCCCTCCTTTAAAGGGTACGGGCATCGAGAAGTTGTACCAAACCATAGATACCTTACGTGAGTTCGACCCAAAGTATATCAACATCACCACTCATCGCAGTGAGTATGTATATCGGGATTTAGGCAACGGACTTTTTCAGCGCAACCGCCTGAGAAGACGTCCGGGAACCGTAGCTGTAGCCGCTGCCATCCAGAATAAATACAACATCACAGTAGTACCCCACATTTTGTGTAGCGGGTTTACACAGGAAGAGACAGAATATGTACTGCTCGACCTTCAGTTCCTGGGTATTACAGATCTATTAGTGCTTCGTGGCGATAAAGCCAAACATGAAACCGTGTTTACTCCTGAGGGAGACGGACATCATCATGCTTTGGATCTACAGCAACAAATCAATAACTTCAACAAAGGTATTTTTGTAGACGGATCGGAGATGAAAGTGACTAATACTCCTTTCTCATACGGTGTGGCTTGCTATCCGGAAAAGCATGAAGAAGCTCCTAATATCGATATGGATATCTATTGGTTGAAGAAGAAAGTGGAAGCCGGTGCAGAATATGCCGTTACCCAACTGTTTTACGATAACAAAAAGTACTTTGAATTCGTAGAAAAGGTACATCAGGCAGGTATCGACATCCCTATCATCCCGGGTATTAAGCCCTTTAAAAAGATATCACAACTGAATATGGTGCCTAAAACGTTCAAGGTAGACCTTCCGGAAGAGTTGACCAAGGAAGCACTGAAGTGCCAAACCGATGAGGAAGCCCGTCAGGTAGGCATCGAATGGTGCATCAGCCAATGCAAAGAGTTGATGGCAGCCGGTGTGCCCAGTATCCATTTCTACTCCATCGGAGCAGTGGACAGTATCAAAGAAGTAGCCAAAGCAATTTATTAAGCCATGTTTTTCAGAGACGTCATCGGACAAGAAGAGGCCAAGCATCGACTGATACAAGAAGTCAGCGAAGGACGCATCCCCCATGCCCAGCTTTTTTGTGGGCCCGAAGGGGTAGGCAAGTTTCCGCTGGCACTGGCCTATGCACGCTATCTGAGTTGCACCAATCGTAGTGACACTGATGCTTGCGGAGTCTGTCCGTCATGTGTGAAATTCAATAAGCTGGTTCACCCGGATGTTCATTTCGTCTTTCCGGTAGTAAAAAACGGGAGAAGCGATGACTACATTGTAGAATGGAGAAAATTGGTGTTAAACAATCCCTATTTTACCATCAATCATTGGCTGAACGAAATAAATGCAGAAAATGCACAGGCCGTAATCTACACCAAAGAGAGTGATGAGATCATGAAAAAGCTCAGCCTTAAATCCAGCGAGGGCGGATTTAAGATTACACTCCTCTGGCTGCCGGAAAAGATGCAACAGGCTTGTGCCAACAAGTTATTGAAACTGCTGGAAGAACCACCCGAAAAGACAATCTTCCTTTTGGTTTCGGAGACTCCCGATTTAATTCTCCAAACGATATTGAGCCGCACACAACGCTTCAATCTACGTAAAATTGAGGAAGAGTGTATGGCCGAGGCTTTACAAAGCAAATACGGGGTCCAGCAGGCAACCAGTATTTCGATCGCCCACCTGGCCAACGGAAACTTTATCAAAGCCCTCGAGACAATTCACCTGAATGAAGAGAATCAGTTGTTTTTCGAACTGTTTGTCAGTTTGATGCGACTCTCTTACCAACGGAAAATCCGGGAAATGAAATTATGGAGTGAACAAGTGGCAGGCATGGGACGCGAACGCCAGAAAAACTTTCTGGAATACTGCCAACGAATGATCCGGGAGAATTTTATCTACAACCTACACCGGAAAGAGTTGACTTATATGACATTAGAAGAACAGAACTTCGCTACACGGTTTGCCCCTTTTGTCAACGAACGAAATGTAATGGGCATCATGGATGAACTGAGTGAAGCTCAAAAACATATTGAACAGAACGTAAATGCTAAAATGGTATTTTTCGACTTCTCACTGAAGATGATCGTACTGTTAAAGCAATAACTCTAAAATAAAGTATATGGAATTTAAACTGCATAATGGGAGCGGAGGTCTTTGTTGTAAAAGCTGTTCCCGACAAGATAAAAAACTAAATACCTATGATTGGCTGGCCGACATACCAGGCAATGCAGAGGAGAGTGATATGGTAGAAGTTCAATTTAAGAACACCCGTAAAGGCTACTACCGTAACAGTAACAAAATCAAATTGGAGAAAGGCGATATCGTAGCTGTAGAAGCTACTCCGGGACACGATATTGGTACTGTCACCCTGACAGGACGATTAGTCCCCCTCCAGATGAAAAAGGCAAACTTTAAACAGGATGCCGAAATCAAGCGTATCTACCGCAAAGCAAAAGCTGTAGATATGGAGAAATATGAAGAAGCAAAAGCCAAAGAACATACCACAATGATTCGTGCACGGCAGATAGCAGCCAGTCTGAATCTGGATATGAAAATTGGTGATGTAGAATATCAAGGAGACGGCAATAAAGCTATCTTTTATTATATCGCCGACGAACGCGTAGACTTCCGCCAATTGATTAAAGTACTGGCCGAAGCTTTTAGAGTACGTATCGAAATGAAGCAAATCGGTGCACGGCAGGAAGCCGGACGCATCGGAGGTATCGGCCCTTGCGGACGTGAGTTATGCTGTGCCACCTGGATGACCAGTTTTGTATCCGTATCAACCAGTGCGGCAAGGTATCAGGACATTTCACTGAATCCTCAAAAGTTGGCCGGACAGTGTGCCAAGTTAAAATGTTGCCTGAACTATGAAGTGGACTGCTATGTAGAAGCACAAAAACGTCTGCCCTCAAGAGAAATCGAACTGGAAACCAAAGACGGAACCTATTACTTCTTCAAAGCAGATATCCTCAGTAATCAGATTTCGTATTCAACCGACAAAAACTTTGCAGCAAACTTAGTGACCATTAGCGGAAAGCGTGCATTCGAAGTGATAGGGCTGAACAAAAGAGGTATTAAACCGGACAGTCTGTTGGAAGCCGAACGCAAACCGGAACCTAAAAAGCCTGTTGATTTGCTGGAGCAGGAAAGCTTGACGCGTTTCGACCGTGACCGCCGCCGTAACGCCAAAGACGGAAATGGAAAGGACGAAGGCGGAAACGGAAACCGGAAAAAGAAAAAGAAGAATAATAACAACCGCCCGCAACAAGCTGCCAATGGCGAAACACAGAGTTCACAGTCCACTCCGATTAATGCACAGGAGAACAACGGTTCTCAGCCTGTACAAAACCAACAGCGTACACGTGGTGAACGTCCGAAAAACAATAATCGCAACAACAACCAACCACGTAAAAATAATGAGTCTCGTGAACCGCGTAACAACGAGAACCGGGAAACGCGTAAAAACGAACCCCGTGAACAGCGCCCTCCTCGCGAACCACGCGGACCGCGCAACAATGAACAACCTAAACGTATCGAGAAAGCTCAGGAAAATGAAAAGCCTGCTCAAGAATAGCATTTGCATGCTCCTTACCACATGGGTTCTGACTGCATGTGACGAAAATACTGTGTATCACTCTTACCAATCCACTCCCCCGGATGGATGGAAGAAGAGTGATACACTCTTTTTCAACGTGCCTCTAAAAGATTCCCTAGCCAACCTGCGACTGTCCGTTGGTGTACGCAACAGCAGTAACTACCCTTATCAGAACCTGAATATCCTCATCCATTATAATCTGGAAGATTCAACTATATGGAAGACAGATACCCTGAAGTTTATACTGACTGACCGGGAAGGTAAATGGACAGGAACCGGCTGGGGAAGTCTCTACCAATCGGCACTCCCTTTGAAGGACTGCTTTGTCAAACATCCCGGCAACTATACTTTCAAGATAGTACACGAAATGAAGAATGAACAACTAACCGGGATCAGTGATGTGGGATTGAAAATAGAACATTTATAGCCGTCTGCTACGCCCCGCATCGATACGCAGAAAGATAAAAAGCAGAATCGTAAATCCCCATAAAGATGACCCGCCATAACTAAAGAAAGGCAACGGAATACCGATTACAGGAGTCAGACCAAGTACCATTCCGATGTTAATAAACAAATGGAACAGGAAAATGCTCACAACCGAATAGCCATAAACCCGCCCGAAAGTAGAAGTCTGCCGCTCTGACGTCGCTATAAGACGGAGTATCAATGCCAAGAAAAGCAAAAGAACGGCTGCCGAACCAACAAACCCCTGTTCTTCACCCACAGTACAGAAAATGAAATCGGTATCTTGTTCGGGCACATATTTCAACTTGGTTTGTGTACCATTCAGAAAACCTTTACCCGTCAACCCTCCGGAACCAATCGCAATCTTCGACTGGTTAACGTTGTAACCGGCTCCGGCCAAGTCCTCTTCCATCCCCAACACCACTTTTATACGAATCTGCTGATGAGGTTCAAGAATGTTGTCGAACACATAATCACTTGAATAAAGAAAACCGATAGAACCCAAAGCAAACAATCCGATCAAAAGATAGGCACGTTGCCGTTCGCTCAAAGATAAGTAAAGTAGATAACCTATGGTCACCACACAAAGCCCCCACTCCACCCAAACCAAATTGAATGGAGAGAGATACTCAGAAACGAGATAAGCGATCAGCAGCACAAGCAAACTACCGCCTATCATATTCCGTACAGGTTCCCACTTTTTCCTATACACCCAAACCATGGAACCGGCAAATAAAAGTATCATCAACAACACGGCAAACTCTCCGATAGGCGTAGGCGTATCGGCTATAAATACCTGATCGAAACGAATACCGACCACAAAATAGACTACGGCACATACTCCCGAAAACAAAACTACTCCAGGCATACCCTCGCGATATAACACCAAGAAGAAGGCAAGATAGACCAATGCCGAACCGGTTTCTTTCTGCAAAATAATCAGCAACATCGGAAGTAAAATAAAAGCTACCAAGGGTAAAAAGCACTTCCACTTCTTGATATTAAATGAATAGGCATTCATAAACTTTGCCAGAGCCAAAGCTGTGGCAAATTTTGCAAACTCCGCCGGCTGCAGACTGACCGGACCTAATATTAACCACGAACGGGAACCTTTCGTATCGGGTGCAATAAAAATGGTTACGATTAACAGAAGAATCATACCTATATATATCAGGTATGCAAACATATCGTACATTCGTTCTTCAAGCATCAGGAGTATAAAACCAAGCCCAAAGGAACAGATAATCCACACAAACTGCCTACCGGCACGTGTTGAAAAGTCCAGAAAGTCACGATCACCATAATCATAACTGGCACCGCACACACTAAACCATCCACCGATTATAAGGAGCAGGTAAATGACGATCGTTACCCAATCCAATGTTTTCCATAAACTAACGCTCCTCGTTTCCATACATAATCACTCTATTACTATATTCTTCTGCACGTATCTCATTCTCCGGAGAGAGTTTCCCTTTTAAATATTGTTCCATCATCAATGCTCCGATCGGTACTCCGTAGACTGCGCCAAAACCACCATTCTCAACATATACGGCGATGGCTATCTTTGGGTTATTCATGGGAGCAAATCCCATAAAAACGGAGTGGTCATGTCCTCGGTTCTGCGCCGTACCGGTTTTGCCACATACTTCAACGTCCGGTAAAATGGCTCCTGCTACCCGGCAAGTACCTCCTGTGACCGCAGCACGCATGCCTGTAACCACATCTTCATAGTGCTTCCGGTCGATAGAGGTTTTTCTGGGAACCCGATAGAGGCTGTCGAGCTGTTCATCTTGAATTTCCTTCACAATATGTGGAGTAATAAAATGTCCCCGATTGGCTATTGTCGCACCCAAATTGGCTATCTGCAAAGGAGTTGCCAGAATCTCTCCCTGGCCAATTGCGATACTGATCACTGTCAACCCATTCCAACGTCCACGATAGGCCTTGTCATAAAACTGAGCATTAGGAATCAATCCCCGCTTTTCACCCGGTAAATCCACCCCGAGTTTATAGCCAAAGCCCTGAGACACCATGTGGTCTTTCCATACAGTAATGGCATTTTGTGAGGAGCCATACTTGCGATCGCCAAACATCCGGAACAAGCCCCAACAAAAATAAGAGTTACATGAAGTCGCAATGGCCGGTATTAGCGGCAACGGCGAACCATGGGCATGACATCCCACATGCAAACTCCCGTAATTGAACCCATGAGCACAAGGGAAAGCCGGCGTATTGGTCTGAATAATCCCTTCTTGTAAGAAAGTCAGCGCTTGTGCCGTTTTAAACGTCGATCCCGGAGGATATACTCCCATAATCGAACGGTTTAACAAAGGTTTCATCGGATCTCTCTGGAGCATCAAGTGGTTCTTTCCGCGCTGACGGCCAATCATCAGTCTCGGATCAAAATCGGGTGAAGAAACCATGCAAAGTATTTCTCCCGTCTCCGGTTCGATAGCAACAATACTCCCGATTTTATTTTTCAACAAGCGTTCTCCCAACATCTGGAGATCGATATCGATTCCGAGCTTCAGGTTCTTTCCGGGTATCGGACGCTTATCATACTTTCCATCCATATAATGTCCTTGTATACGTCCGTGCGCATCCCTCAACAATACCTCAACGCCCTTTTCGCCCCGTAAATAAGATTCATATGATTTTTCAATACCCTGTTTCCCGATATAGTCTCCCCGGATGTAATAATCATCATTTTCGATGTCTTTCATTGATACTTCACCAATATCACCAAGCACATGGGCAGCGGAGTTATAGCTATATTGACGAATGGTACGTCGCTGGATATAGAATCCGCGAAACTTAAATAGCTTCTCCTGAAATACGCCACATTCTTCTGCCGAAAGTTGAGACATGAATACCTGATTGGTATAGCGTGAATAACCGGGATTCCTGCGACGATCTTTCATATCGCTCATTATCTTCAGAAACTGTGCACGAGTGATATTCAGCGTCTGGCACAAGTCGAGTGTATCGAGGTTCTCAACTTCCTTCGGCACCATTGTTATATCATACGCAGGCTGATTAAACACTAACAGTTTATCATTCCGGTCGTACATTGCCCCACGTGACGGGTACTGAATCTTATTCAGGAAAGCATTACTGTCGGCATTTTTTTTATAGTCATCAGTAGCTATCTGGAGAGAAAACAGACGCAGCAGATAAATCAGGACAATAGCCAATGCTACTCCGCCGATCACATATTTCCGTTTCTCTAAAACATAATCTTTTGCCATACCTATCTCCTCACTCCTTCAACAGCCATAATACAGGTTATAGTCAAAATGGTGCTCGACACCACCCTTAACAGCAACAACGGTATGCTGGTAAATGAGAAGAACTCAAGAGTCAGTAACATAAAATGGTGAACAAAGACACTTACCACCAAATATTTAAGGAAAGAAGCAATTCCCATACTTTTCAGCGAAGGTACGATACTATCCAAAGTATCTCGAGGCGTAAACAAGCGAAGAAACAACGGACGTAGAAAAGCCAGTAGTACTGTCGCCGCCGCATTCATACCCGGGGTATTAGAAAAGATATCGATGGCAAGCCCCATACAGAAACCCCATACCATCAATTCGTTTCGGGAAGTACCGGAGTTAAATTTTAATATAAAATAAACGTATAGAAAAGGAGTAGCCACACCGGCTATGTGCACATTATTCAAGATCAGCACCTGAAGTAATATCAGACCGACAAACCATCCTATTCTATGTATATAGTTGATAATCATTGCGCCAAACTCTTTTGTTCCAACTCTTTTTGCTCTCTCTGACCGGTTCTTGCAATCACACGCACCTCACTCACCTTACCAAAATCCGTTGCCAGTTTTACCTTCAACAGATAGGAAAGACCATCATTCGAATCGGCCATATCATCTACCGTACCAATCATAATACCTTCAGGAAAAACCGTGGAATAACCACTGGTCACAACTGTATCTCCCAAATTGAATTCGGCATGACGAGGCAAATCTTTCAAATAAGCATACCGGGCATCTCCATATTCCCACTTCAGGTAACCGAAATACTCACTACCCACAATTTTACAACTAATGCTGGATTTGCTGTTCAACACCGAAATCACCCGGGAATAGTGAGAAGAAGTTTCATATACGATGCCGACCACCCCATTACCGTCGACCACGCCCATTTCAGGACGGATGCCATCCTTCGATCCCCGATTCAGAGTGATGTAGTTATCTACCAGATTGAGACTGTTATTGATAACCCGGGCTTTGAAGATTTCATAGTCTGTATCCGACAAGTTTCGGATACTATTCAGCTCGGTTGAGTCAGAGAGATGTTTTACTAATGCATTCTCCAGATTGCGGTTCTGCTGCTCCAACTCCATGATGCGATCCAGTAAATCCTCATTGACCGATTTCAGATGGAAATAAGAAGTTATTCCACCGGATACTTCATATACTTTGCCGGCAACTACATTGGCCGAACTGAAATAAACACTGTGTTGGTAGTGGTTAAAGCGAAATAACAAAACAAAACTGATCACCTCCAACAGAATGAAGAGGAACCAGTGATTATATTTCAAAAGAAAGTCCAGTAAATTCCGCATAAAGACATATAAGTTACAAACTACGATCTACGAGCCACAAATTCGTGCAGCAACTTACGCAACTGCCTCTCACTTATAGCTCGTAAACCGTAGTCAATTATTTATCTCATCAAGAATGAGAAACGGTCTACATTCTTCAATGCAACCCCTGTACCTTTAGCTACTGCATGCAACGGGTCTTCTGCAATGTGGAAAGGAATATTTATCTTATCAGTCAGACGTTTGTCCAAGCCACGAAGCAGCGCTCCACCACCGGCCA
>OGEN01002146.1_pt1 | contig 10248 bp, 10 predicted proteins | sample 1570671 | NCBI WGS metagenome assembly OGEN01 (sample SAMEA2582128, study PRJEB24529) | metagenome | biome: Human gut stool | place: China | collected 2011
CCGGATGCTCCGTAGGATCCGGCTCGGAAAAGGAGCAGTGCCCATGAAATGTCCTTATTGCGGTGAGATAGACTCCAAAGTGATCGATTCCCGGCCGGCTGACGACGGAGAACGCATCCGCCGCCGCCGGGAGTGTCTTGTATGTCAAAAAAGGTTCACCACCTACGAGATCGTGGAGACCGTGCCTCTTATGGTGGTGAAAAAGGATAAGTCGCGTGAAGCGTTCAACCGTCAGAAGCTGCTGAACGGGATGATGCGGGCCTGCGAAAAGCGGCCGGTGTCGTATCAGATGCTGGAGGACGCCGTGGACAATATCGAACAGGCGCTGCTCAATTCCTACGAGCGGGAGATCACGTCCATTCATGTGGGCGAACTTGCCATGCAGGAGCTGAAAAATATCGACGAAGTAGCTTATGTGCGCTTTGCGTCGGTATATCGCCAGTTCGGAGATATCAACACCTTTATGGACGAATTGAAGGACCTGCTGAATAAGCGTGCCACACAGGGACGTGACACCGCGTCAGAAGATGCTGAAAAATAAATGCTCCATGGCATGGATCTGCTCGCTTGCTTTGTCGATCTCGCTGAACAGGTCCTGTATGGTTTCGCCGTTCGCATAGGCTGACAGGCCATGCAGGCTGACTGAAGCGGATGTGACGGTTTCACGCCGGATGAAGAATTCCAGCAGATGCTGGCGTGTTTCATAGTATTCCAGCAATGCGTCGATTTGGTGTGCGGCGTTTTCGTAATTCTGCGCGCCTGCGGCTTCGCGTATCCCGGAAAGCTGGGCCTGGACAGATTGTGTTACACGAAAAACTGCAAAGTGGCTGGCGGCCGAAAGCGCTGCGGCAAGCAGCAGAATAAAGATCGCAATGCGTATCCTGCGCATGAAAACATCTCCTTAAAAACGATGCGGAAAGCCGGTTTTTACCGGCTTTCTTTTTTTACGATACTCGTCTCTTTGGCGTCGTTGCACAAAAATAAAAGCACGTCCTTCCGTGCGAGCCCCGCATTGCGGCACTGAGCGTCTATCCAGTCCGCATCCACAGAGTAAAGCCGCATATTGACGGGATTCAGCACGCCGTCCACCAGCAAAGGAAGCGACGGTTGCTTTGCTGTGGGCGGTTCAATGTGAAGGTCTTCGTTGCAGGGCGTATCGCGCGGAAACTTTTTCAGCACGCTCACGCTTCCATTGGTTTCCACAATGGCGAAAGCGACATCTGAAAGCTCAAATACGTCCTTGCCACGCAGCGCTTCCAGCAGGTCGTCCACGGTAAAGCGCAGATCGAACAAAGTGGCTTGGTCGATCACGCCGTTCCGGATGATGACGCGCGGGCTGCCGGAGACCAGCTTTGCAGCGCGGCGGGACCGCACACACAGCGCGGACAGGAGTATTTCCGTTGCGACAATGATGAACACGGGAACCACGCTTCCGATGAGCGGGAGCTCCGGCGATTCAATTGAGATAGAAGCAAGATTGGAAATCAAAATTGTGGAAACAAGCTCGGAGGGCTGCAGCTCGCCGAGCTGTTTTTTGCCCATCAGGCGCATTGCGCCGATAATGAGCACATAAACGAGCAAGGTGCGGAACAGCAGGATTGCCATGGCGGACTCCTTTTCAATGTATTGGCCCACAGCGGGCCGCTGTTATTGAATGTTGCCCGGTTTGACTAAATTTATCCTGCTCCCGCCATACTAAGGGCACGGGAGGGGATGCATTTGGAACAGACATTAACGACAAGCCTTTTGGACAACAAGCTCGCGCTCAAGGGGCTGTTCGGCACAGCGACGGATTTTTATACAAAGGATATCACACTGATGGGATATCCGGCCTGTATTTGCATGTTTGAGGGGCTTTCCAGTATAGAGCGGCTCTGGATCATGATGCTCGACGTTTTAAGTAAGCCGGACGTTCAGCCGGAGACTCCGGAAGAGCTGTTTGACTATATCCTCAAGCAGACGGCCATTCCGCTGGAGAGCAAAAGCGTTGTCTGTGTGGAAGATGCGCGTGCGCAGCTGACGGCGGGCACCAGCGTCATTCTGATCGACGGCGTAGCACGGGGGCTGGTTCTTTCTACACAGAGCATGCAGTTCCGCTCGGTGCAGGAGCCAAGCGGGGAAGGGAATGTCCGTGGCTCGCGGGAAGGCTTTACAGAACCGCTTCGTGTGAACATCAGCTTGATGCGGCGTCTGATACGCAGCGGTGAGCTGATGGTGGAAACGATGACAGTGGGGGAACATACCAAAACGGAAATTGCGCTTTTATACAACACACAGCTTGTCCCGAAGCAGATGCTTTCCACTGTGAAGCGCAGGCTGGAATCGGTTAAGCTGCCGTTTTTGTTCGATACCGGTTATCTGGCGGCGTTTTTGCAGAAAAGCCGATTTTCATTTTTTCAATCGGTAGGAAACACGGAACGGCCGGATACTGCCTGCGCAAAAATCTGCGAGGGGAAAATCATTATCATGGCGAATGGAAGCCCTTTCGCTATGATCGTGCCTTATTTTTTCAATGAGAATTTTCAGAGCATGGACGACTATTCCGAAAAAGCATACTTTGCATCGCTTATCCGCATTCTGAAATACTCTGCGTTCCTCATCGCGGTGATGCTGCCGGGCGTGTTCGTGTCCGTTGCGAATTTCACGCCGGAGCTGCTGCCGCCGGAACTGCTGTACAAAGTTGCGTCTGCGGAGCTTGCCACGCCGCTGCCGCTGTTTATGGAAGCACTGTTTGTCAATTTTCTGCTGGAGATCGTGCGGGAGGCAGGGTTGCGTCTGCCCAAGCCCATCGGCCATTCGGTGAGCCTTGTGGCGGCGCTCATCGTAGGGGATGCTGCCGTCAGCGCAGGCATTGTGGGCACACCTGTGGTCATCGTGGCCGCAATGACAGCGATCTGCACCTTTGTAGTGCCATCGCTGTACGAGCCGATCACAGTGCTGCGCATCCTGTATATATTGGCCGGCGGCCTCTTGGGGCCTTTGGGTATCGTTACGCTGCTGTTTTGTATGCTGCTGGGGATGTGCGGTATGAATTCTTTCGGTATCCCGTATACAGCGCCCATCGCGCCGGGCAGCAGTGCATTTTGGAGGGACGGCCTGCTGCGGCGCAACTGGCATACGCTGGCGCGGGCAGATTTTTCCATTGACCAGCTGCCCGGAAAGGAAACGGGGGAGACGCAATGAACGAGCATACAACAGTGAGCGCAAAACAGCTCTGTACACTGGTGTTCCTCTCATTGGCGGTGGATATGGCTGTGCGCCCATTTACCTCCGGGGGCTCGGCGGGCGCGCAGATTGCGATTTTGGCCGCTGTCCTCAACACGGCTGTGGTCAGCATACTGCTTCTGCCCGTGCTGGGGTTGCTGCGGCGCGAAGCCTTCACCACGCTGAAGGGCGGCGTTACGTTTGGGTCCAAGGCGCTGCTCACGCTTTCGGCGGTGCTGTTCGCCGCCGGGGGAGCGGCAGCGATGGTGCGTTCCGAGGCGCTTTTTCGCTATGTGAGCGACGAGCCGATGCCGCAGCTGTTGGTATACGGGCTGTTTCTTCTTGTGGTGTTTTATGCGCTGCGGTGCGGGCTGGAAGGCATCGTACGTGTGCTCGGTCTGGCCGCAGGCCTCTTTTTACTCTCTATGGCACTGATGCTGGTCTCCAACCTGGGCGGCATGCATCTGTCGAACCTTACCTTTCAGCCATTTGACTTTCCAGAGGTTTTGCGGACGGCCGCGCGCGGCTTTACGCTGCCGCCGGAATTGCCGTTGTTCTGTCTGCTGAGCCTGCATGCAAACCGGGAGAAGCGCCGGCCGCTGCTCAAAACGCTGGCGCTGCTGTGCGTATTTTATATCGGACTGACGTTCTGCTCCGAGGCGGTTTTGGGTATGAAAGCGCAGCTGCAGCAGCAGACCATCCATACGCTTTCACGTCTGGGCAGCATTTCTGTATTCCGCCGTCTGGATGCTCTGCACATTGCTGCGTGGATGCTGGCGGAGCTGTGTAAGGTAGCAGCGCTCGCCTACGGCGTGCAGAGCGCCCTTACACCGCTGCTGCCCCATAGCCAGCGCGGAGGCAAAACCTGCGGATATGCTGTGGGATTGCTTGCCGTGCTGCTGGCCGTATGTGCGGGCGCGCCGCCTGAGACGCTGCGCGCGGTACTCACGGCAGGTACGGCCGTGCTGCTGGCATGTACGGTGGTGTACGGCTGTGTAATGGAGGGCTTCTATGCAAAAAAACGCGTATAAAATAATTGCGTTGACACTGCTTTTGATGCTGCTGTGCGGCTGTAAGCAAAGCCGCAGTCTGGGGGAACGCGCCATTGTGAAGATGGTGTACCTGGACGAGTCCGGCGGGCAGGTGCAGGCTGGACTGGTGGTGTTCACCTGTGCGCCGAATTCTGATACGGCCTCGGTGGAAGGGCAGGCTAAAATTTATACGGCGCAGGGAAAGAGCATTGAAGAAGCTCTGTACAAGGCGGAACAGCAGCAAAACAAAAAACCGTTTTATGCCCAGAATGAGATTTTGCTTTTGGGGCCCGGCGCCGCGCGCAATGTAACGCCGTACCTTTCTTATTTTGCAGACGAAAACGCCGCGCGTCCAAATCTTGCTGCGTTTTTAACGCCGCTGACGGCGGAAGAGCTGTCTGAATGCGAGGACGTGATCAGCGATGTAGTGAGAGAAGGCGAACGGCTGATCGGAATGGGAGCCGATGAGCAGGATCGTACGCAAAGCATTTTTGAGATCAATCTTTCGGGAACAGGCGGTCTGGACGGATATCTTCCCGTGTTTTCATTTTCCAAAGAAGAGAAGGAGTTTCGCGGGGTCCGGCAAATGGTGCTGTTTCGCAGCGGCGCACCCTATGCTGTTTTGGAGGACGCTGCAATGCAGATGTTTCTTCTGCTGAATGGGAAGGCACGGCAGCTTACAGTGAACACACAGATCGAGGGACGGGTCGTATCATTCCGGACACAGCAGCTGCAGCTTACGCATACAGCTTCCACTGCAGGCGGCGCACCGCATCTTGAAGTGTGTCTGACCGGAAAGCTGGACGATGTAACGGTAGACGGAGCCCCCGTTGCGGACAAAGAAGAAGCGGAAATGACACGGGAGATCAACGCTTACCTGAACCGGGAAGCCGAGATGCTCAACCAAGCGACATTTGCCAGGGGAAACGATACGTTCCATTATGCATGGTGGCTGAAGCTGTATGATACCGTAGCCTGCGAAGCGCTGCTTCGTACGGGGACACTGTACGACATTGCAACGGTGGACTTTTCATCAGAGCTGAAGCCCGTGTAAAGGCCCTGCGCATGCGTCTGTGCTAAAAACAAAAAACCGCCCCGGAATACTCCGGGGCGGCCGCTTTTCTTTTAGGGGCCGGGAAAGGCTTAATCCCGCAGGATTTTATCTGCCACATACAGGCCGTGGGCGGCCGCCTGGCTGAGCGAGCGGGTGAAGCCGGTGCCGTCGCCCACAGCATAGATCTTTTCGCAGCCATCCAGTTCAAAATCGGTGCAGTCGGGACGGGCGGAATAGTATTTGCATTCCACACCGTAAAGCAGCGTGTCGTAATTCATCGTACCCGGCGCGATCTTGTCCAGCGCGGCCAGCGTTTCCACAATGTTGTCCAACTGACGTTTGGGCAGGCAAAGGCTCAGATCTCCGGCGACTGCATTCAGTGTAGGACGCACGGTGCTCTGGGCCAGCCTTTTTTCATCTGTGCGGCGTCCGGCCATCAGGTCGCCGAGGCGCTGCACCAGCACGCTGCCGCCGCTGATGAGGTTTGCAAGCCCTGCGACGCTGCGGGCATATTCGATAGGTTCCTTGAACGGCTCGGTAAACCGGATGGTAGAAAGCAGCGCAAAGTTGGAATTCTGGCTCTTTTTGGCTTCATCCACATAGGCGTGGCCATTGACCGTGAGAACTCCGGAGGTGTTTTCCATAACCACCTGCCCGCGCTCGTTGAAGCAGAACATGCGCGTGACGTCTCCGTACTGCTTGGAACGGTACCAGATTTTTGGCTCGTAGATCTTATGGGAAAAATCATCCCATACCATGCTGGGAAGCTCGACGCGAACACCGATATCCACCTGGTTGTTTTTCAGCGGAATACCGTTTTGAGAACACCATTTGGCAAAAAAGCGGCTGCCCACACGGCCGACGGCAAAAATGATATGCTCCGCCGTGACGCTGTCCTGTACGCCTTTGCCTTCATAATGCACAGTATGAGCGGCTTTGTCCACATCGGTCACGTCGGTATCCGTCAGAATGGTTACATGTTCCTTCAGAAAAGCCGCCATTTTTCGCATGGTCTCGAAATTGGCGTCCGTTCCCAGATGCTTGAGCTGGGCCTGCGCCATATGCAGGTCATACTCCAGGCATTTTTTCTTCAGCTCGTTGTTGGGCATGAAGCGCTCTGCAGGCGCGCCGAAGTGCTGCAAAATACCGTCTGCCTGCTCGATGTAATCCAAAACCTGTTCGGGAGGCAGAAAATCCGGCAGCCAGCCGCCGTATTCTGTGGAAATGACGTATTTGCCGTCGGAAAAAGCACCTGCTCCGGCAAGGCCCTCCATAATGGCGCAGGAGGGGCATTTGATACAGGTGGGGGCTTTTTCGGTGACGATGGGGCATGCCCGCTTTTCGATGTCGTGTCCTTTCTCGAACAGAACGACCTTTGCCCCAGGCGCTTTTGTGGCAAGCTCGTAAGCGCTCATCAGTCCGCCGATGCCGCCTCCGATGATCGCAACGTCATAATGCTGCATGATTATCTGACTCCTTTGCTTTTTGCTTTTGCTTTTATCTTCATCTTGGCCTTATATTCGGCCATTGCGCGCTCATATACGTTGAGCACCGCACGGATGAACTCTTTTTCGCCGTAGCGCTGCGTAAACGCTGTTACCTTTTGGCGGCGCAGTGCGCGCTGCTCAGGCGTAAGAGCGGCTTCCTCGCGCAGCAGCGCAGCCATTTCCTCCGCCGTGTTAAAGACGTTGCCGTTTTCGCCGGGGGTGATCTGGTTTTTGTTGTAGATGTCCAGCCGCTGGATCACGTACAGTCCACTGGCCATAGCCTCCAGCATGGAAATGGAATTCATTTCGGACAATGAAGCGGTAGTGAAAAGGTCGCATGCATGGTAATAGGGCGGCAGGAACTGGTGCTCAATGCGGCCAAGCAAACGAACCTGAGCACCTACGCCCAGACGGACGATCTGCCGTTCCAGATTTTCCTTTTCCGGGCCGTCTCCTATGATGAACAGCTTGTAAGCGTCGTCCCCGCGGAAATGCGCGGCAAAAAACTCCACCAGCACGTCGATGCTTTTTTCCTTGCCCAGACGGCCCACAAAACACATGGCCGTATCCCCGTCACGGATGCCCAGTTTTGTCCGGATGGCGGCAACGTCGTCGCGCGAGACGTTTTCGGGCATAAAGTCGGAAAGATCCACTGTATTTGGGATAATATTGATGTGCCGCTCTACGCCGCACCGGCGCAGGAACTCCACTACCTTCAGAGACGGGCCGATGATCTCAGTGGCCTTGTTGGCCACTTTGCGGAAATAAACATGAGCGGCCGGCTTGACCATGTTCTGGAACCGTTCCGGCGCGACATAGAACATGTAATCGTCATACATCGTGTGCAGTGTGTAGACGATGGGCTTTTTCAGCTTGCGCGCGGCAAACTGCGCAAAGATACCCATGCTGAACTCGGTGTGGATATGAATGATGTCCGGGTCAAAATCCTGAATGATGCGCAGGCGCTGGATGTTGACAGGGTTGGACAGTCCATACCCGTAAATGCGTTTGAGGGGGATGGCGGGGCAGTACAAAACACCATCCTTAACATAATGGCATACGGCCTTGGGGCTGGTGGTGACGATGAGCACCTCATGCCCTGCGTGCTCCAGGCTCTCCTTCAACGTCTTGATATGCGTCACGACGCCGCTGATGAAGGGGAAGTAGGTCTCTGTAAAAATAGCTACCTTCATAAATGATTACTCCTTTTGGGTGTGCTGTTCCCATACAATTATCAGTATAACAAAAAATCGTTCGGAAAGAAAGCGTATGGCTGTACAAAAACAAAATTGATATCTCTCTTCCAATCATATATAATAGAATTATCAATGGAATCCTATAGGATAAAGGAGGACGTTCCTATGCCGCAGTTCAGTGTTTCTTTGGACAAGGTCGTGGAAAAGCTGCGCCTGGAAGTGGTCTACACTCCCACGGAGCTGAAAAATATCCCTATCTATACGGCGGATGTGAACCGCCCGGGCCTGCTGCTGACAGGCTATGACGAATACTTTGATCCCACCCGCATCCAGATATTCGGCAACGCCGAAGTGGGTTATCTTACCACGCTGCCGGAAAGCGAACGCCGCAGCCATATCCACACGCTGTTCGCGGCAAAGCCGCCTGCGCTTATCGTAACGCGCAACCTTTCTGTGTTCGACGAGGTGCTGGAGTTCGCTTCCCAGTATGAAGTACCCGTGCTGCGATCCACAGAAAATACATCCAGTCTGATGAGCGCGCTGATTTCGAACCTGAGCGTCGAGGTGGCGCCGCGCATCACGCGGCACGGCGTATTTGTAGAGATTTACGGCGAGGGCATTCTCATCCTGGGCGAGAGCGGCGTCGGCAAGAGCGAAACAGCCGTGGAGCTCGTGAAGCGCGGGCACCGGCTGATCGCGGACGACGCGGTGGAGCTGCGCCGTGTGTCTGACCGCACGATCCTGGGTACAGCGCCGGAAAACATCCGCCATTTTATCGAGCTGCGCGGCGTGGGCATCATCAATGTGGCGCGCGTTTTCGGCAGCGGCGCGGTAAAGATGAGCGAAAAAGTGGATCTTGTGGTGGAGCTGGAGCCGTGGGACAAGACCAAGAATTACAGCCGCACAGGCCTTGAGACAGATACGACGGATATTATGGGCATCCAACTGCCCTGCACGGTGATACCCGTAATGCCCGGCCGCAATCTGGCCGTGATCCTGGAGGCGGCGGCCATCAACAACCGCCAGAAAAAAATGGGCTACAATGCGGCGCGCGAGCTGCTTGCCCGCCTGGGGCTGGACGAGGATGATCCGTCCCTGCGCTGAGCTGCTTACATGAATTTAACGAGAAAGAGAAACAAATTCCTTCATGAATATCATTGCAGACCTTCATATGCATACAATGGTATCGAACCATGCGTTCAATACCGTCACGGAGATGGCGCGGCGCGCCTGTAAGCTTGGGATGTTTGCCGCGGCGCTCACCGACCACGGCCCGTCTATGCCGGACGCGCCGCACCCTTGGTATTTTTACAATCTGACAACGCTTCCCAGCCGCATCGAGGGCATCTGGCTGCTCAAGGGCGTGGAAGCGAATGTGCGCGGCACAGACGGCAGTCTTGACATCGAGCCGCAGGAATTTGAGCGGATGCAGCTCGACTGGGTGATCGCGTCTATCCATAGCGATACATTATGCCCTTCGCTTTCTGAGGACGAAGCCACGCAGCTGTGGCTGAACGTTGCGCAAAGCCCTTATGTGGATTGCATCGGCCATTCGGAAAGCCGCAGGCACCGCTATGATTACGACGCCGTGACAAAGGCTTTTGCCCGCTGCCGCAAGGTGGTCGAGATCAACGCGAATTCCGCTGTTGTCCGTCCGGGCAACGAGGAAAACATGCGTGAGCTTGCGCTTGCCTGCAAACGCAACGGCACAAAGATCGCCGTGAATTCCGACGCGCATTCCATTTATCATTTGGGCCAGTTCGATACGGTGCTGCCCATGCTGCGCGAGATCCATTTTCCGGAGGAGCTTGTGGTGAACGCAAGCCGGGAAAACCTGATCACTGTGCTGAAAGAACATCAAAAGCCGGTCGCAGACCTGCTGGAAGGAAGTAAAGAAGAATGAAAACATATACCATCGGTGTCGACTTGGGCGGCACAAATATCAAGGCTGGCCTTGTAGATGAAGTACATCATATCGTGGACAGCGTTTCCTGCAAGACAAATCTGCCGCGGCCTGAGCATGAGGTGGAAGCGGAGATCGCCGCGTTGTGCAGCCAGCTCGCACAGCGGGCAGGACTGGACATGGCCGCGCAGATCGAATCCGTGGGCATCGGCACGCCGGGCAGTGTGAACCCGCATACAGGCGTCGTGGAGTTCAACGCCAACTTCGGCTACCGTAACTGGCCGCTGGTATCGGCAATGGAAAAGCTGCTGCCGTGCCGCGTGTACATTGAGAACGACGCAAATGCCGCAGCCTACGGCGAATACATCGCTGG
>OGEN01002147.1_pt1 | contig 10248 bp, 9 predicted proteins | sample 1570671 | NCBI WGS metagenome assembly OGEN01 (sample SAMEA2582128, study PRJEB24529) | metagenome | biome: Human gut stool | place: China | collected 2011
ACCTCGGCTCCGCACTGGATACATATTTCGTGTTCCATTCTTTTTCCTACTCCTTCTTGTCTTTTAGAAAACATTCGGAAGCGGCCATCAAGACGGCGACCACGAAGGTCTGCGCCGCCTCGATGACCGCTTTATTCAGGGCAGGAACATGGTTTCTACGAACATATTCATTCCTCCTTTTAATATCTTCAGAAGAATGATATGTGTTTCAAATTTGCGTAATTGCGGGAATCAGACGGAGTGCTTTTCGATGAAATCGATTAAGTCCTTTTTGTATATGCGCCATGAGCCACCCAGCTTAAATGCCGGAACAATCTCTTTTTGAAACAATCTGTATACCGTATTGACGTGTAAATCCAGTAAATCCGCTACCTCTATCGGTCGCAACATCGCACGAGGATCTTCTGTCTCTTCGCGGACTTCTTCGGAATCTGCATCATAGATCATCGCCATAATTGATCACCCCTCTTTCCGTGTGAAATTGTTACTTATTCTGTCATTTAGTGTATTTCACCAATTTCCACCAATTGCACCATCTGATGCACTGTTTCGAATCGGCGTTTTTCTTCAAGTGAGTCATAGAGTACGCTGACGCCAATCAGTAGACTTTAAACGTCTCCCATATTTGCGCTGTAAATTCGCAAAAATTACACTTTTACCTCGATTACACCTGTCTTTTGCCGCATGCCTAACATGAATTCCAAATAAACAAGAGGAGCATAAACAATCTCCGGATCTTTTTTCGACAGCGGCACCGGCTGAATCTCAACCTGTTCAAAGCGTTCCAGCAGCTCACGATACTGCCGCTTCGGGTGCCTATATCCTCCTACAACAAACTTCAGAATCCGGTCTCGGGCTGACTGTGGATCTTTGCACAGGTGGTACATCTTCGCCACTTCCCACATATCCGCACAAATCCTGTCGGAAAATCTGGAGTTCTGGATTCTCCTTTTAATTTCGCTTTTCTTTAAATAGATACCATACGGCAATGCCTTCCTCAGTTTTTCGCAAATCAATTGCGGTGCTGCATCTGAAAACAATTTTGTCACCCCTATCACATCCACATTACCCACTGCATTTTTCACTAGCCATTTTGTAATGGCTTCTCTCTTGAGCGTAACCTCTATCCGCAGCAATCCCCCATTCATTTGGCAGTCTGGGGATCTGCTGTTTTTTTGTATCTCATATACCTTGTCATAAACTTTAATGCACTCCTGCTGCAGTGCAAGCATATACGAGCGCCTGTTCTTTTCATAGGCCTCCATACCAGATTCTGACTCAGCCGATGAAAAGCTGACTCGATGATATTCGCCTTTAGGCGGTGTCCTGTTCAGAAGCCGAATGATCGTTGTCGGCATAGATTCATCCTCAAAGACGATATTCGTGCACAAGTCGATTCTCGACAGCTGAAATTGTCCTACCCTATATGGAAATCCCCGAGTTTCTAAAAAAGTCTGAATGCTTTCTACTAACTGTTCTGCCATTTCCGCAGTAATTTTTGTGATTCCAAACGGATTCTGATTTCCAAGTAAATTCCGTGGAGATACCACCAATTTGAGCCAAACGAAATCCGCCTTTTCTAGCTGCAACCGAATTCCATAGGTTCGATAATCGCAAATCGTTCCATTTCTCTGTTGCCATACACCTTTTCCCGACTCATTTAAAATATCACTTGCTTCATCGTAAAGCTGGACTGCACGCTCCCGGTATTCATCAAAACCGGATAACCGTAAATTCAACTCAAACGTATGCACACCCACTGTGTTTTCATATATCTCCATTTATATAGCTCTCCCTTCCGTGTTTTATCGGTTTCATTTTTTCTCATCCTATGTATTTATATGGATTAACTCGCTTAATCTCTATTCATACCTTCATTCACATGAACTATCCTACTTATGTACTGTATATCTCTTTATTACATTTGTGTTCTTTGTGTATTTTGTTATTATCGGTGAACATGCAGATAATTGAGGAGTCTGTATACGTCTTTATGTTATTTGTTAGAGCCGAATAAAAAAACAAACGCCTGTCTTTCGACAGGCGCTCACATATTAAGAAAATTTTTTAATCGATCGAATCTTGATTATATTCTTCGGGCAATTTCTTCAGAACCAACGCCATTGTATCGTCCAGTAATTCCGGAGAAACTTCTTTATCTATAAGTTTTTTCACTATGTAAAACGCGTACCTGTTGTAAAATCGACCGCACCAATCAGTGAACCATCGATTCAAAAATTCCAGTTTATCTTTTATGTTTTCATTTCTGAGATCAAATATCTCTTCCATCTTCATATTAAAATTGTCACTATCTTCTCTCTCACAAAATTCTTTGCTCTTCAACAATTGAATGAATACCCTCGTATAGATATTATAACTCAAAAGTTCATCCCGTTGCGGCAGATTTGAAATTCGGTTAAACAATTCTCCATATCCAAAACGAAACAGTATGCTTCTCATACATTCAACTAGTGCCAATCGTGCTTTCGCTTGGAGGTCTTCTGTTTTGCAATCTTTTATTCGAATCCAACAAAAAAGTGCGTATAGAAAAGAACCTTTCACATCCACTCCACCATTTTCTGTCCTTTCAGCAGTGGGAATCACTTTCGCAGGACAACGCCAATGGCTTGAAACTGGAATCCTATTCTCAGCTATGCCCATAAACCGATATGTTCCATATCCAGGGTACACACAATATGCATTCATCATTTTTTCATTAAAAATGATTTTCTGTTTCTTTTTCTTTTTTTCTCTTGCTTCACGTATCGTGATTTCTTCTTCTTCTTCATTTTCATCGTTTTTCCGGGGATACCTTTGCGCGTGTAAGTCTTTCATCCAATATTTAATATCGTTATCCGTATAACTCGGATCACTTTCTTGGATTAGCCTATACAAACGTTTCGCTCGCAAACGATGAAAATCAAAATCGCTATCGTTCGAATCTAAAGATGCCAAATCGGCAAGCTTTGGTGAAGAATCCAAATACTGAACAGCATACAAAAGCCACTCGCTATAAGGAATAACTCGAGGTTCCTTCCGGGCATCCTGCGCAGAACTCAACTTTTCCCGTTCTGAATTTGTAAGGTATGCTATTCTGGCTGGATCATCCCTTGATTTGAAACGTAAAGAAATTTCACTTGCACATTTCGCTTGATAGAAATCATAATCCACAAAGATTTTGTTCAAATATTTTCGGAAACGATCTGTTTCTGAATATACAAAATCATACGCTCTGTCTACTTGCCTCAAAGCATTTGTAACAGCATTCCTCCCCAGTTTTGTTATTTCTTGACTTTGGCACTCATTACGATAAGCCTTTTCTCGAGCTGCGAAAGTGGGGTATTTTTCAACATCCCAACCTATTTCCTTGTGCATTACACTGATGAGGAAATTAGGAATGGAAAAAGACCAGCTTTTCAAATCTGTTTGTGGAAGATAACCAACGCATTCTGGTAAACGTCCACCCGTGGCGCCAATGCTACTATCGCTCCGTTTAAACTCAGCGCTATATTTAAATGCCAGCGAAAGTGTGTGCAATATGAACACCTTTGAGAGTCCCGTGTATTCTATTAGCCAAGGATAATTGCCACGCCATTCTCCGCTTTGGCAACCCCATAAATTCAAGGCTGCTGATAGCATTTCAGACATATAACTTTCAAGAGTTTCGGCCGTCAATTCATTTGAAGTGCTGAACTCAGGCCCCTCGCACGCACACAGGTCATGTATAAAATCCTCAAATTCATAGGACCAAGAAATCTTAGCACTCTCCCAAAGATCCCTATATATCTTTTCTTTCAATTTGTCAAGCCCCCTTTTTGTTGCAAAAATATAATCGTTTTTTCCTGCACCCATTCAAGCAGGCTTCTTTTTAGTTTCGTTGAAGCAATAACCTTCGAAGCCGCCTCATATTCTCTAGTTCCGTTTTTGTTTCCTAAATTTCGCATAAGGACGGGTTGGCACAAACAGTGTATTATGAATTTAGCGGCCGCAAAAATGTTCGATTAGGAGGATTTTGATCATGCCCCGAAAAAATCTGCTCGACCCATTACCGCCAGTCGATTTGGAGGAACTCACCCGAGAGTCCGAGACCTTCGACTGCTCCGTCCCGCTCGCCTCGAGCGAAGAAAATTTCTCCGACGATGCGGAACTACCAACGCATTCAATTAGCTGGAGAACACCGGTTAGCCCAGCTGAAAAAAAGCTAAAAAAGCGCTTTCGCAAGTCGAAAAAGAACCTTTTGCACACGCAAAAAGAATTGCAAGCGACAGAAAAACAGCTGGAAGTCTGTCAACGTCAAAATGCTCAACTGCTGCACGCCGTAGAACAAGAACGCCTGGCGCGAAATCGGGCAGAAGCCGACAATACCGCAAGGCAAGTCGCTCTGGTAATTTCCGAAGCAATACACCGCGGAAAAGCGAAGGAGGCTTTCCAAGATTTGGCGTTCGGGGGAACCGATGCGCTCCTGTCACGTGGCAACTGGCTGTTTCAGGGCGGCAACATCGACCGGACCGTTCCGCACAGAAATCCCGGTCCGCATGGGTATCTACTTCCCGACAAGGACTGGTGCATCCTCGATGACCAGCCGAATGCGTTCAACCTCGAAGGGGGAGGCAACAGTGACGAATAGTGAATACCTTCGGCGGCAGGATGGCACGTACCGGCGCTTTTCGGGCCGAAAAAATCCGCAGAAGATCTGCACCTTCTGGCCGCAGCCCACTCATGCACGCAGTGAACGTACCAGCGAAGGCGATCGCGTTCGTTTTGATCTCCAGTTGTTTTCCAGCACGGCCCAAACCGTGCTGGAGAACCAAACAGAAAGCAGTCTTCGTAGTCTCGCATGGGACACACTGCCTCCAGCATTCCGTCTATGCCCACCAATCCGCACGAATCGCGAATGGCTTTCGGAGTTAGTGCAACAACAACTTTCCGATTCGGAACTCCCCGTCGTATTTGTTCCCAGCTCAAACGGCTGGAACACAGCAAACGGCCTACGCTATTTTTTGTTTGGAGAGCATTTGATTCTCCCACCGGAGCTGGAAGGAAAGGTGTCCCCTCCGCAGGACCCATCACTACGGGTACACCTTGACCTCGAATTACCGGAACGACAGGCAGCCGGATGGTTCACACATGTCCTCTCTAGCGTGCCGCATTTGAGTTTACCTCTATGCCTTGCGAATATACTCGGGCTTCTTTCCAGTCGGTTACAAGCCCTTGGATATATTCCCGAAGGTTGGCTCTGGGTGATTGGACGTTCCAGTGCCGGGAAAACAAGTCTAGTTCAGACACTGTGTTGTCTGTATGACCGGCTGGGACCACTAAAATCTTGCACAATTCCTGCCGGCAGCACCATCGCATATGCAGCCAGCAAGATACAGTTACTGCGGGATACTGTCTGCATCGTGGATGACAAAGCGCTCACTGAGGGTGGGACACTTGCCGGACGGCAGACTGCACTGATTGATTCCTTGGTCAGAAGTACTACCAATAATACGACACGAGGTGTGTTTGGCCGAAAGGAAAAGCCCGCCTGCTGCTATATTATCGGAACGGCCGAGTCTGGATTCCAAGCAGAATCCGTTGCCAATCGTGGTATTGTCCTTGAGGTCATGAATGAGCGAATCGATTTTTCATTATTGAACGAATCCCTAGACGGCAACCACCACCATCTGGAAACGTTCTGGTTCTATTTTATCCGTTGGTTGGTCGGAAATCAAGAACTGGATACATGGCTGTTAACGCGAGTACAAGCGGCTGCTCATCCAGAAGCGAGTCATGAACTGGAAAGCCCACGCATCGCTTCGCATATTTCCTTTTTTCATATGGCTTGCGACCTGATGATGGACTATTTCAACTCCATAGAACTCTGGAATCAAAGAGACTCTGAGCAGTGGCGGTCTAACCTCCATGCACAGTTAAATCAGCTTTATGAGCGTCAAGTGGTTCTATTGTCGAGGCTTCACGAAAAAAAAGACAGTGGGTGGCTTGCACGAGCCATTGCTGAGTTGATTCGCAGCGGCACATTGAAAATCATCGAAAGCAAACGTTTGGCATTTCCACCTCAGTGTGATGGGTTCCGATATTCCAAACGGGATGGGACTGTTTATCTGTGCTTTCATACTGCCCCCTTTTTACATGCCTTGGAACATCGTGAAATTTTTCTCACATTGCACGAATTAAAACAAAACCTAGCCCCTCTAGGGATTTTTATTCGAGGCAGCTGCGGTGAGGCCACACGCAATATCAATGGCGAACGCGGCATCATGCTGAACTGGACTCGACTTGTGGAAGTAAGTTCTACTTTTGGTCATCAAAAATATAGCACATGATAGTTCCCGGAACTATTAATTATTAAATGGTATATTATACCAACAGGAGGAAAAAATAATGAAAAAATCTTTTCAGAACCAAATACTATTTGATAGCTCCCATATTCCTACTCGGCTTCTTGCCAGACTTCTGGCACGTCAGCTCGCGGCCCGTTGGATGCGGGACCCACACACTGCTTTTATCACAACGCTTTGATCTTAGCAGGGCTGTCCGTATTCACGGCATGAATACGGACAGCCTACACTTGCATCGAAAGGAGGCCGTAGAGCATGGGCCAATCTCAAATGCGCACTGCGGCCTATTGCCGCGTATCAACCAACAAAGCCGAACAGCTGGACAGCTATGGAGCCCAACAGGAGTTTTTTAAAGACTACTGCCAACGCCACGGATTTAACCTGCTACGCATTTACGGAGACGAAGGGAAATCTGGAACAAAAATAAAAAACAGAAAGCAGCTGCTTGAACTCCTATCCGATGCGGAGCAAGGACTTTACGACATCGTCCTCATTAAGGATCCCAGCCGCCTTGCCCGAAACACGGTTGACTTTTTAACTGTAGTTCGCAAATTGAAAGCCTGTGGCGTCCAAGTCACGTTTGTAAACTATGATCTCTCCAGTTCGGAAAGCAGTGAATTCATGCTTACTATGTTGTCAGCTATCGCCCAGGAGGAGAGCGCTAATATGTCCCGTCGCGTCAAATTTGGGAAACGAATCAACGCAGAAAAGGGGAGAGTTCCCAACTCGGTATACGGATATGATAAGACCAAAGGTGACTATTTTAATCTTACCATCAACGCGACGGAAGCTCAAGTGGTGCGTGAAATATTTGAGCTTTATGCTGGCAAAATTATGGGGGCATCATTGATTGCTCGCGAATTGAATCGCCGCGGATTAAAAACCAAACGTGGAACGGATTTTAATTCCAAAAGTATCGTAACCATTCTTAAAAATCCCATTTACATCGGAAGAATTGTCAACGGTAAACAACGAGTGGACGATTTTTTAACTGGCACTCGTGTTGACATTTCTCCAGAAGAATGGCTTGTCACAGAAAATCCTAGTTTGCGCATTATTTCAGACAAACTTTTTCTCCGTGCACAACAGGCGCATGCAGAGGCTCGGAAGCAATACCCACATCCTCATACGCATAATGTAGGTGCCTACAAATTCTCCGGTCTCATTCGTTGTAAATGTTGCGGATATCATTTTACCCGTTATACGCGCACCTACAGAAACACCTATGTTCGTTGGTGTTGTACAAACAAAAATCTTCCCGGAGGAAAATTGTGTCCTAACCGGACGCATCTTAAAGAAGATGAACTTGAACAGGCCATCCGCGACTACCTTGCCTCGCTCTTATCCAAACAGAAAGACTTACAGGAAATCATGACAGAGGAATTCGAACGTGTTATTCGCCAAAACAGCATGTCACAATATACGTCCGACTCTATTGAAAAAGCTCTTTCGAAATTAGACAGAGACAAAGACAAGCTGATTGAGTTGTTCAACAATGATGTCATCACATTGGCGGAAATGAAAACACGCGCAAGCGCTCTTAATGCCGAAATAGCTGAGTGGCAACGCAGAAAAGAATCTTCATCTTCTGTCTTTAATCTTGATAAGCTACATACGCAAATTGCTTCGCTGTTTGGGGATATTCGGTCAGTCCTGCTCAACAATAGTTTCGACAACAAATTACTGAAACAGCTTATCGAAGAAATTGTTGTAGATGAAAAAGGACAAATCGAAATAAAATTCCAAGCATTAAAAGAACTGCCACCTTTTTCTTTGTCACTTTACGAACCGACTGAGTAGTCGGTTCTTTTTTCTACACGTTATTTGAAAAATGTGTAAATTCTCACCATACAATGCATTAAAAACGTGCAATTTAATCATTGCAATCATTGATAAAAGTGTTATTATATTATTAAATCTACTTAGTAGAGAGGAGGATTTGCTTGAAACGCAATGCACTTCGCGACTTAATGAGCTGGAAGGCCAATGCTGAACGAAAACCGCTCGTGTTAAAGGGCGCACGCCAAGTCGGCAAAACATGGCTCATGAAGGAATTTGGAAAAACGCAGTACAAAAACTATGTATATTTCAACTTCGACGAAGAAGATGAATTAAAGTCAATATTCGAAACGAATAAGAATCCCCAAAGGATCATTGAACTACTGTCTCTCATCTCCGGATCCAAGATTCTCCCGAGAGATACCCTTATTATTTTTGATGAAGTACAGGAATGTCCCGCCGCATTAAACTCGCTTAAATATTTCAAGGAAAAAGCAAATGAATACCACGTAATTGCTGCCGGAAGTCTACTGGGGACGCTTCTTGCACAGCCAAAATCTTATCCGGTCGGGATGGTCAACCTCCTTGATATCGCACCCTTGACTTTTGACGAATTTCTTGAAGCCATTGAGCCTAATCTGTTTATCTATTATAATAGTATACAGAAGGACCAACACGTTGAGGAAATTTTCCACAACCGTTTATTGGAAACCTATAATAACTATCTTATTATTGGCGGTATGCCCGAGTGTGTCTCCTCCTGGATAAGGTATAAAGATCCTGCCAGAATAATACAAATCCAGAGAATGACTTTTCAAAGCACAACGGCAAGGTCAATAGCGGCCGCATTTTGATGGTATTCCGAAGCATTGTCGCACAATTGGCAAAGCCAAATGAAAAATTCATGTACGGAGCTGTCCGAGAAGGCGGACGGGCGCGCGACTTTGAGGAAGCAATCGAATGGCTTGGATCCGCAGGAATGCTCAATCGCGTTTACAATGTATCAAAGATGGAACATCCGCTCGCCGCTTTCGACAAATTGGAACAGTTCAAGTTGTTTGTCTTTGATACGGGCCTGCTTAAATATATGGCTGGTGTAGATAACAGCGCTATTTTGCTGAAAGCAGATTATCAGTTCAAAGGCCCTCTTACAGAGAATTATCTTTTGCAGCAGCTCCGCGGGCAGTTTGAAGTTGTTCCTCGATATTTTTCAGATAAGACCAGCGAAATTGACTTTGTATTACAACATGGAACAGAAATCATTCCGGTCGAAGCGAAAGGCGGCGAAGACAAATCTGCCCCCTCATTCAAAAGGTATGTTCTGGAGCATGAACCCGAGCACGCACTGCGTTTTTCAAAACGCGGTTATCGGAAAGACGGTTTTATTACGAATATTCCCTTGTATTTGGCTACCAAAACAAAAGAATTGCTTTGATAAAATCACCTGCAATGTTTTGGACATCCTTACACAAGGATATTACATACCGTTTGGAAAAGCAGAATCACACTCTGTACGACGAGGTGCAAAAGGTGCTGCGCGTGAATAAAGAGGAGCGTCATCTGCGCGGCGGCGCAGCCACACGGCAGAAATACCATCCGGAAATAGAATAACCGGCAATACAGCGGCAGGCCGTCGGCAGGGAACGGGCTGCCGCTCTGTTTTGCCTTTTCCACCGCATGCAAGCCTTCAAGCAACGTCCCCACGGCAGACAGGGCCGACCTGTGTTTTGTAAAAAGCGATAAAATTCTCAAATTTATTTCCCTATTTTGCCGTTTTAATTTCAACAAATACTAATATATACTGGAAATAACAACAAATACAGGCGATTCTGTTCAGCCACATGTTTTGTTCACCCATCCCTGCGGCCCACCGCAAGGCGCTCGTGCCGGGCTGCCAAGAAAGGAGCGGCTATGGAAAATAAATTTCTTGCACACATCGCGGAGGACGGACGGGAACAAACGGTTTTCGAGCATCTGGCGGCGGAGTTTTCCCGCCCTTTCGGCGGCGAGGCACAGGGGCTGCTGGCCGGGACGGCCCATGACATTGGAAAATACTCTGCTGCGTTTCAGCGGCGGCTGACGGGCGATTCCAGGCGGGTGGATCACGCCACTGCCGGCGCTTTTGAAT
>OGEN01002151.1_pt1 | contig 10240 bp, 5 predicted proteins | sample 1570671 | NCBI WGS metagenome assembly OGEN01 (sample SAMEA2582128, study PRJEB24529) | metagenome | biome: Human gut stool | place: China | collected 2011
AATGGACCATTACTCCCTTTGATTTTGAAGAGCTCAAACGTCTCTATCATACTTGGGGCAAGGAAATGAGTGAACGTGGTGGTTGGAGTGCCCTTTTCTGGAATAACCATGACCAACCTCGTGCCTTGAATCGCTTTGTAGATATTAAGAACTTCCGCAATGAAGGAGCGGCCATGCTCGCAGCTAGCATTCACTTGTCACGTGGGACCCCTTATATCTATATGGGCGAAGAAATCGGCATGATCGATCCAGACTATGATTCGATGGCAGATTATGTGGATGTCGAGTCCATCAATGCTTACCAGATGCTTTTGGATCAAGGTAAGTCACCTGAGCAGGCCTTCCAAATCATTCAAGCCAAATCCCGTGATAATTCACGTACGCCTATGCAATGGGATGCTTCTGAAAATGCCGGTTTTTCAACAGGCACTCCATGGTTGAAAGCTGGTAAATCTTACAAAGACATTAACGTTGAAAATGAAATCGACGGACCAATCTTTACCTTCTATAAAGAATTGATTCGCTTGCGCAAACAAATGCCGATTATTTCAGAAGGTAGCTACTTGCCAGCACTGGAAGATAGTCAACAAATCTACGCTTTTGAACGTCATTTAGACGGTCAAAAACTTTTGGTACTCAATCATTTCTATGGAAGTGAAGTCGAAGTAGCGATTCCAGAAGACTACCAAACAGGGCGCGTGCTCTTGTCCAACTATGACGATGCAGAGCTTGCTGAAAAGGTAATTCTCAAACCTTATCAGACACTGGCGATTTTAGTTTAAGTATTTTACACTTCGATCTTTTTGGGTCGAAGTGTTTTTCTTTTTGAAAAATATTTTTGAAAGCGCTTGAAAACGCAAAGTCAATCCCTTATAATAAAAGAGGAAATATTTTTATGTACGGAGAATAGCATGAAAGAACATGGAAAAAAGATTCGATTATTAGCAGTAGCCACCTTATTGGCTAGTCAGTTGGGGGTATTTAGTAGTGCCCTTACAGTAGTTGCAGACGAGACCACAGCTTCGACTTCAGAGCCAGCGCTTGTGACGAACACTAGCAGCGAGGAAAGCTCGACAAATAGTTCGACTTCTGCTACAACAACAACTACAGAAGCTACGACGAGAGCTTCAAGTGATAAAGAAGAGACATCTAGCAGTTCCTCAGACGATACTGAGGAGAAAACGGTTAAGATCGGGGAAATTCAAGGGGAATCGCAACGCTCTCCACTGGAAGGCCAAAAGGTAGCCATCAAAAATGCAGTGGTGACCAAGACAGACCGCTATGGTTTTTATGCCCAAGATATTGAATCGGATGGCAATAGTCGGACTTCAGATGGGATTTATGTTGTTTCTAAATACAAGGTGAAAGTCGGCGACAAGGTGAAAATCACCGGTACCGTCAAGGAAGGCTATATGGAAGAAGTTACCTTGGGAGCTGGGAAGACCTTTAAGGAACCAACGAATAGTTTAACGGTGACCATGTTAGTCGATGCTTGGATCACAAAAGATGGGACAGCCCCTCTTCCAGAAGCTGTGAATCTCACTGCAGGGATGCCAGCGGAGGTGAAGCCTAATCCGACTGCTTATGCTCCAGAAACTGATGCTCTCGATTATTGGGAAAGCCTGGAAGGAATGCTCACGGTGGTGAAGAAACCGCATGTCCTTGGTCCCCAGTACAAAGGAGATATCTATGTATTGGGAGAAGATTTCACAGGCCTTCCTTTAAACAATATTGGAGGTCTGAATCTACGGCCACATGCGCAAAATACAGCGACGATCCCGATTTATGTTGGGAATCAGTTTGTCGCAAAAGCCAAGGATTACTTTGCAGAAGACCTAACAGGAGTGGTAACGTATCGGAATAGCTTTTATAAGTTAGAACCTTCTCAACAGTTGACAGTCCAAGACGGTGGCTTGCAGCGTCAAGCAGCTCAAACCCAACCAAGTGAGGACAAGCTGACCATTGCTTCCTACAATATTGAAAATTTCTCGGCCAACAATGCCAAAAATGAAACCCCAGAGGATAAGGTGACGCTGATTGCCAATTCCTTTATCCATGAAATTCACAATCCAGACATCATTACTTTGATCGAAGTGCAGGACAATAATGGTAGTGTGGATGACGGGACGACCAGTGGTGTTGAAAGTGGACGCAAACTAGCCAATCGGATCAAGGAATTGGGTGGCAAGAGCTATGAGTATACGGAGGTTGCTCCAGTAGATGGCGCTGACGGAGGAAAGCCTGGTTCTAATATTCGTTTGGGAATCCTCTACAATCCAGAACGCGTGAGCTTAGCCAAAAAAGAGGTAGCAACTAGCAACGAAGCAGCACAATTTGACAAGGGACACCTGGTTAAAAATCCAGCTCGGATTGCCCCTAATGACCCATCGTTTGATCATACTCGCAAGTCTTTAGCCGTTGAGTTTGAATTCAAAGGCCAACCAGTTGTGGTGATTGCTAATCACTTGAAATCAAAAATCGGAGATGATGCTATTTATGGGGCAAGCCAACCAGCAGTGGAACATACCTTGCCAACTCGTGAAGCACAAGCCAGTGTCATTCATCAATTCGTCCAAGAAGGCTTGAAGCAAAATCCGAAGACCACCTTTGTTTTGACGGGTGATTTTAATGATTACGATTTCTCAACCACGGCACAGATCCTTGCGGGCAATGAACTAACCAACTTAATGGCCCAACATGATGCAGGCGATCGCTATTCCTATTTCTATCGTGGAAGCAATCAAGTTTTGGATAACATTTTTATCTCAAACAACATGGCAGCCAAAGCAAGGTTTGAACCAGTCCATATCAATGCTTCCTTTATGAAGGAACACGGTCGTGCATCAGACCATGATCCTGTTTTGGTCCAAATCGACTTTAGTGGAGCACAAACTTCAGGAACGCCGACAGATGATCAACAAGGAAATACAGGACAATCAACGGATCAAACCAGCCCTTCTTCATCGAATATAGGATCTCAACTAGTCCCTCATCAGACTCAAGCCAATGAACAAAAGAGTTCAACATCTGAAAGCAAAGAGAAGGGCAAGAACGAAGATGAGAAGCAAGACGACAAGGAAGAGGCAACAACAGAAACCAAGACACCAGGCAAGCGGAAAATCCTTCCATCTACTGGACAAGAAACAAGCTATCTAGCTCTTTTTGGAGTGGCAGTAGCTACGATGAGTCTTGCCTGGTACAAGAAGAAAAAGACTACTCATTGACGGGGCGAAGGGGATGGGGCTGTCCCGGAAGGGCTGGGTAAACTTGTCCAGATGCTTTGCCACAGGATGCGCCTCCTCCCTGATTTTGCTGCCTTTATTATAAATGGCGGGCCACCGCATGACAACGGCGCCAGAAGAAATTTCTTTGTCCGGCAGTCCAAAATACCTTGCGGCCCGGCTGCGGCGCGTTTTCGGGTGGAGCGGAAGTCTGCCTCCCGCTTCCGAAAGAACGCCCGGCAGACCCGCACATTGTCCAGCGCCGTCCAGAGGCGGGGCCGGGGCGGCGTCGATGCCGCCGTTGATGCAGCGGATGTCCGGCAGGTGGCCGAAGACATCGTCGCTGGTGATGATCCGGCCCTCTTGGGGAATGGGGAGGTGGGTGCTGCGGCAGATGGCAGCAGCGGAATACATGAAAGGGCTCTTTGGCGGTATAGCAGATCCGCTGGTTCCGGGGGATCGGAGAAGAATGCCTCTTCGTCCTCCCGGGCGGGCATCCGGAATGCATGCAAACAGATCATAGGCGCACTCCTTTGCCGGAGCAGTTCTTCCGCCTGTGCAGATGAGCCGCTTTTCCTGCATCATAGCCCATTGGTTACTGCTTTGCAAGAGAGGCAGTGCGGCGGGAAATAGATCGACCTTTGCGAAAATGCACAAAAAGTAATACCTTCATCCCTGGAAAAGTCTACCGTGCCGCACTGCACGGGGGGATTGACTGCTTCAGAAAAAAAACGCATAATAACATCTAATAGGGATTTTCCGGTCGATGCGCCGGAGAGGGAGGACGACATGAAGAAGGGATATCTGGTATTACAGGATGGCCAGGTGTTTGAGGGCTTCCGGTTCGGGGGTCCGGCGGACGCCGTGGGCGAGCTGGTGTTCACCACCGGCATGTGCGGCTATCTGGAGACACTGACGGATCCCAGCTATGCTGGACAGATCGTGATGCAGACCTATCCTCTGATCGGCAATTATGGGATCATTCCGGAGGATTTTGAAGGCGCGTGTTGCGTCCGGGGCTACGTGGTGCGGGAGTGGTGCGAGGAGCCGTCCAATTTCCGCTGCCAGGGAGACCTGGACGCTTTTTTGCGGGACCGGGGCGTGCCGGGGCTCTGGGGTGTGGACACCCGGGAGCTGACCCGGATCATCCGGGAGCACGGCGTCATGAACGCCGCGATCTGTGATGAGGTTCCGGCGGATCTGACGGCGGTGAAGACCTATGCCGTCACCGGCGTGGTGGAGGCGGTGACCTGTAGAGCAGCATCCGCCCACCCGGCGGAGGGAGAGGAGCGGTTCCGGGTCAGCCTGCTGGACTACGGCGCCAAGCGCAACATCGTCCGGGAGCTGCAAAAGCGCGGCTGCACCGTCACTGTCCTGCCTGCGCAGACCAGTGCAGAGGAGGTGCTGGCGGCCAAGCCTGACGGCGTCATGCTCTCCAACGGCCCCGGGGATCCGGCAGAGAACGTCTATCAGATTGAGCAGATCAAAAAGCTCCTGGGCAAGGTGCCCCTGTTCGGTATCTGCCTGGGCCACCAGCTGACGGCCCTGGCGGTGGGGGGCGGCACCTACAAGCTGAAATACGGCCACCGGGGGGTCAATCAGCCCGTCCGGGACCTGGACGGCGTCCGCACCTACATCACCAGCCAGAATCATGGCTACGCCGTGGACGGTACCAGCCTGCCGGTGGGGAAGGTCCGCTTCATCAACGCCAACGACGGCACCTGCGAGGGCATCGACTATCCGGACCTGCGGGCATTCACGGTCCAGTTCCATCCAGAGGCCTGCACCGGGCCCAAGGACACATCGTTCCTGTTCGACCAATTTGTAGATCTGATGAAAGGGGGTGACCGGTAATGCCGCTGGATAAGAGCATTCAGAAAGTGCTGGTCATCGGCTCCGGCCCCATCGTCATCGGCCAGGCGGCGGAGTTCGACTACGCCGGCGCCCAGGCCTGCCGGGTGCTGAAGGATGCCGGCATCAACGTGGTCCTCTGCAACTCCAACCCCGCCACCATTATGACGGATCAGGCCATGGCGGATGAGATCTACCTGGAGCCCCTGACCGTGGAGACCGTCAAGCGCATCATCAAGAAGGAACGCCCCGATTCCATCCTGGCGGGCCTGGGCGGCCAGACCGGCCTGACCCTGGCCATGCAGCTGGACAAGGAGGGCTTTCTCCAGGCCCAGGGCGTCCGCCTTCTGGGGACCGACGCAGCGGCCATCTCCCGGGCGGAGGACCGGGAGCTCTTCAAGGAGGCCATGGCGGAGATCGGCCAGCCGGTGATTGCCTCCGACATCGCGGAGACCGTGGACCAGGCCCTGGCGGTGGCGGAGAAGATCGGCTACCCCGTCATCGTGCGGCCCGCCTTTACCCTGGGCGGCGCGGGCGGAGGCGCGGCAAAGGACCCCGACGAGCTGAAGATCATCGCGGGCACCGGCCTGGACGCCTCGCCCATCACGCAGATTTTGGTGGAGAAGGCCATCTTCGGCTGGAAGGAGATCGAGTTCGAGACCATGCGGGACAGCGTGGGCAACGTGATTGCCGTCTGCTCCATGGAGACCCTGGACCCGGTGGGTGTCCATACCGGCGACTCCATCGTGGTGGCCCCCACCCAGACCCTGGCGGACAAGGAGTTCCAGATGCTCCGCAAGGCGTCTCTGGACATCATCACCCACCTGGGGATCGTGGGCGGCTGCAACGTGCAGCTGGCATTGAATCCGGAGAGCTTTGAGTACGCGGTCATCGAGGTGAATCCCCGGGTCAGCCGGTCCTCGGCCCTGGCCTCCAAGGCCACCGGCTACCCCATCGCCAAGATCACCACCAAGATCGCTCTGGGCTACACCCTGGACGAGATTAAAAACGACATCACGGGCAAGACCTGTGCCTGCTTCGAGCCCACCCTGGACTATATCGTGGTGAAGATGCCCAAGTGGCCCTTCGACAAGTTCGCCGATGCCAGCCGGGCCCTGGGCACGCAGATGAAGGCCACGGGCGAGGTGATGGCCATCGCCCCCAGCTTCGAGATGGCCTTGCTCAAGGCTGTCCGGGGCGCGGAGATCGGCATGGACACCCTGAACCGGAAACCGGACCACGGGGACGACGCCCCCATCCGGGAGCGGCTCCGCCGAGTGGACGATCACAGGCTCTTCACGGTGTTCGAGGCGCTGAAATCCGGCGTCACCGTAGAGGAGATCCACGACATCACCAGAATCGACCCCTGGTTCCTCTGCAAGCTGCGGAAGCTGGCGGCGTTCGAGGCTTCCATTGCAGACGGCCTGTCGGAGGCGCAGTACCGGGAGGGCAAGCGGCTGGGCTATCCCGATGAGGCTCTCCGCAGGCTTTCCGGCGGCGGAGAACTGCCGGAGCACCGGGATGCGGTGTACAAGATGGTGGACACCTGCGGCGCGGAGTTTGACGCGGAGACGCCCTATTTCTACTCCACCTATGACCGGTTCTGCGAGTCCCGGGCCTTCCCCCGCAGCGGCAAGCCGGTCATCATGGTGCTGGGCTCCGGCCCCATCCGCATCGGCCAGGGCATCGAGTTTGATTACTCCTCTGTCCACTGTGTCTGGACGCTGAAGGAGCTGGGCTACGACGTGGTGATTGTCAATAACAACCCGGAGACTGTCTCCACGGACTACGACACTGCCGACCGCCTGTATTTTGAGCCGCTGTACCCGGAGGACGTCATGCACATCATCGCCGTGGAGAAGCCGGTGGGCGTGGTGGTGGCCTTCGGCGGCCAGACGGCCATCAAGCTGACGAAATTCCTGGACAGCCGCGGCATCCCCATTCTGGGCACCAGCGCCGAGTCCATCGACATGGCGGAGGATCGGGAGCGGTTCGACGCGCTGCTGGAGCGGTTTTCCATCAAGCGGGCCGCCGGCCGGGGCGTGCTGGGTATGAATGAGGCGCTGGAGGCAGCGAATGAATTGGGGTATCCTGTTCTGCTGCGGCCCAGCTACGTCATCGGCGGCCAAAACATGGTCATCGCCCACAACGATGAGGAAGTCCGCCGCTACATGGAGATCATCCTCTCCGGCAAGATTGAGAACCCGGTGCTGGTGGACCAGTACCTGATGGGCAAGGAGCTGGAGGTGGACGTCATCTCTGACGGCACCGATGTACTGATCCCCGGCGTCATGCAGCACATCGAACGTACCGGCGTCCACTCCGGCGACTCCATTGCCGTGTACCCGCCCTTTTCCATCGGGGACAAGATGCTCCAGACCATCGTGGACTGCTCCGAGAAGCTGGCCCTGTCCCTCAAGACCCGGGGGCTTATCAACATCCAGTACCTGATCTATCAGGGAGAGCTGTACGTCATTGAGGTGAACCCCCGGGCCAGCCGGACGGTGCCCTATATCTCCAAGGTCACCGGCGTACCCATGGTGGACCTGGCCACCCGGGTCATGGTGGGCCAGCCCCTGAAGGCCTTGGGCTATGGCACGGGCCTGTACAAACGTCCGCCCTACGTGGCGGTGAAGGTGCCGGTGTTCTCCTTCGAGAAGATTACCGACGCCAACGCCGCCCTGTCCCCGGAGATGAAATCTACCGGCGAGGTGCTGGGCCTGGGCGCCAATATGCAGGAGGCGCTGTTCAAAGGCCTGGTCTCCGCCGGGTACAAGGTGGAGAAGAGCGGACACGCGGGGGTATTGATCTCCGTGAACCGCCGGGATCAGCCGGAGATTGTCAACATCGCCCGGAAGCTGGATGAAATGGGCTTCCGCCTCTACGCCACCGACGGCACCGCACGGGAGATCTCCCGCCTGGGCACGGACGTGGAGGTGGTGGGCAAGCTGGGCCGGGACAACCGGGTCTTCCAGCTGCTGGAGTCCGGCAGGATCGACTACGTGATCCTCACCGGCTCTACGGAGCCGGAGTATATCCGGGACTTCATCCACCTGAACCACCGGTGCGTCCAGCTGGGCATTCCCTGCCTGACCTCGCTGGATACGGCCGGTGCCCTGACGGACATCCTGGCCAGCCGCTACAACCAGGAGAACACGGAGCTCGTCGATACCTGCCATCTGCGGACGGAGCGGCAGAAGCTGCCCTTCGCCAAAATGCAGACCTGCGGCAACGACTACATCTTCCTGGAGAATTTCAGCGGGGAGATCACCTGCCCGGAGTCCCTGTGCGTCACCCTCTGCGACCGGCACTACGGCATCGGCGCCGACGGCATCATCCTCATGGAGGGATCCCGGAAGGCGGATGCCAAGATGCGGATGTTCAACGCCGACGGGTCTGAGGGCTCCATGGCCGGCAACGCCCTGCGGTGTATGGCGAAGTACCTCTATGACAACGGTATCGTCCGCAAGGAGGAAATGACCCTGGAGACGGACAAGGGCACCAAGACCGTCCGGGTCTACACCACCGACGGCAGGGTGACCTCCGCCTGCGTGGACATGGGCTACGCGACCCTGGACACCACGGCCCTCCGGCTGAATATCCCGAAGCGGCAGGTGGTGAACTATCCGGTGGAGATTGCCGGGCAGCCCTGGGAGATCACCTGCGTGGACATGGGCAATCCCCACTGCGTGGTGTTCTGTTCCCGGGTGGACGGCGTGGATGTGGCCCGGATCGGGCCGCAGTTTGAACATGCGCCTTATTTTCCGGACCGGATCAACACGGAGTTTATCCGGGTGGTAAATCCCAGCACCATCAAGATGCGGGTCTGGGAGCGGGGCAGCGGTGAGACGCTGGCCTGCGGCACCGGCGCCTGTGCCGCGGTGGTGGCGGCGGTGGCCAACGGCCTCTGTGAAAAGGGACGGGACATCACGGTCCGGGTCCAGGGCGGCGACCTGGTGGTGCATTACACCGACGAAGCCGTCACCCTCACCGGCGATGCCAAGCTGGTCTACACCGGCGTAGTGGAGTACTGAGCGCAGCACAGCCCCGGCATCCGTTTAGATGCCGGGGCTGTAAAATTTCTGTAGGGACCAGGAAAGCCGCCCGGTTTGGATTGACACGATGCAGCGGCCCCGGTAGAATGGAGAAAACCGGCCCCGGGCCGAGAAGAGAAAGGAGCACACCATGGAATATCAGATCGAGGGAGCACCGCTGCCGGTGGTGATCTGCCAGCTGGAGGCCGGCGAGACCATGCTCACCGAGCGGGGGAGCATGAGCTGGATGACCCCCAACATGAAGATGGAGACCAGCACCAACGGCGGTCTGGGGAAGGCGTTTGGGCGGATGCTCTCCGGCGACTCCATCTTCCAGAACCGCTACACCGCCCAGGGCGGCCAAGGACTGATCGCCTTTGCCTCCAGCTTCCCGGGCAGCATCCGGGCCTTTGACATCGGTCCGGGCCGGGAGCTGGTGGTGCAGAAGAGCGGCTTCCTGGCCAGCGAGGCGGGCGTCCAGCTGTCCGTCTTTTTCCAGAAGAAGCTGGGCTCCGGCTTCTTCGGCGGCGAGGGCTTCATCATGCAGAAGCTCTCCGGCCGGGGGATTGCCTTCACCGAGTTCGACGGGCATATCGTGGAGTACGATCTGGACCCCGGTGAGTCCCTGGTGGTGGATACCGGATATCTGGCGGCTATGGATGCCACCTGCTCCATGGATATCCAGGCGGTCCCAGGGCTCAAGAACATGGTGTTCGGCGGTGAGGGGATCTTCAACACCATTATCACCGGACCGGGCCATGTCTATCTCCAGACCATGCCGATCTCTCAGGTGGCAGGGGTTCTGCGGCCCTTCTTCCCCTCGGCGAAGTAAGGGCGGCGCGGCGGCCGGAACAGGCTGGCCGCCGCAGCCCGGACTCAGAGAGACGAAATGAGGTGAATTGCCATGATACAGCTTTTCCTGAACAGCGGCCTGGATCTCCTGCGGTACGGACTACAGAACGGCACCGTGCGTCTGTTTTTGGCCGCGGAACTCATGTTCGTTCTCCTCGGTGCCGTGTGCGGGGTATTGGCCCGCAGCGGCAAGAGGACGTTTATCTGCCTGTCCGTCCCGGGTGTTCTGGGCTGCGCGCTGTTTCTTTACATCAATTCCGATCTGGGAAGGATGGTGCTCAC
>OGEN01002167.1_pt1 | contig 10180 bp, 8 predicted proteins | sample 1570671 | NCBI WGS metagenome assembly OGEN01 (sample SAMEA2582128, study PRJEB24529) | metagenome | biome: Human gut stool | place: China | collected 2011
GTTCACATAAAAAAAGAATTTCTAATAGATCAATTCAATTAAGATTAAAAAAATATATACTATTAGCAGGATTAGACCCAAAAATATATACTCCTCATAAATTAAGGCATACTGCGGCAACTCTTATGTATAAATATGGGGATGTTGATATAAGAACAATTCAGAGTATTTTAGGTCATACAAGTGTTGCAACAACCCAAATATATACTCACCTAGATGATGACGATATAAAAAAAGGAATTTCTAAAAATCCTATTTCAAAATTAAAAATATAGTTATTATAAAAACTAAGAGAATTAAGACCAATTTAAAAGGAATGTGTTCTATTGATTGAATAGATTACATTCCTTTTAATACAATTTAAGTATCTTTTGGTTCATTTCAAATATATATTTTTTTAAACTCTTGAAAGATATTCATTAGTCCTTGTATCAATTTTAATTTTATCACCATTGTTAATAAATAAAGGAACCGTAACAACTGCACCTGTTTCAACCTTTGCAGGTTTATTTGCACCTGTAGCTGAATCTCCTTTAACACCCGGTTCAGTTTCAACAACTTCTAATTCAACAAAGTTCGGAGCATTAACTTGGAATGCTTTACCATCATGAAATCTTATAGTTGCATTATCATTTTCTCTTAAATATAGAAGAGCTTCTTCTACAACATCAAAATTTAATGGTAATTGTTCATAAGTTTCGGTATCCATAAAATAATATAATTCTCCATCTGAGTATAAATATTGCATTTCTTTAGTTTCAATTTTAGCCACTTCAAATTTATCATTTGGATTAAAAGTCATTTCTCTAGATCCACCACTTTTAACTGATTTTATCTTAGTTCTTACAAACGCAGCTCCTTTTCCAGGTTTTACGTGTTGAAAATCTATAATTTGATAAACATCACCATCCATTTCAAATGTTGTACCTTTTCTAAAATCTCCTGCTGATATCATTAACTTCCCTCCTAATTTTATGAATAATTTCTCAAGTATTATAACACAATATAAAAAAAATATCCATATTTTAATCTACTTTTAATCATTATTTTCTTTTTCTTCTGTAACTGCTTTTTTAGTTCCAACTTTGACTACTTGTTTTTTAGGCTTATAATAATCACTATTTAATAGAACTGGTTTTTCATTTTCTTTTTGTTTATAAGAAGACCCTCTCCAACCGGGGAATCCTTTTTCGACAACAACTCTTTTGCCTTCTGGTAAATTAGGGTCTTTAATTTCTTCAATAGGCATTGCTATTCTAGACACATCAGACGTAAATAATTTAATATCATAATTTTTCTTATCAGTATCGCCCAAGATTTTAAAAGTTAATTCTCCCTTTGAAACATAACTTGTTATAACTACAGGAAAATCGAATTTGTTTCTGAATTTTAAATCACTTTGTCCATCATAATACATCGCATCTAAACCAATAGTACAATAAGGTACTCTCATAGAGTGTTGATTCCTTTCAACTATTTCTAAATCGGATTTTACTAATGCTTGATACAATGTAGAACTAACTTGACAAATTCCTCCCCCTATCGAATCTACGACTTTATTATTAAGAAAAGTTCCTGCAGGTTTATAACCTGTATTTTTCGAAACTTCTCCTAGTTCTTTAAAGTTTCTCCAGGATTGACTACAAATTCATTTACTTTACCAGCAGCAACTTTAATATTATTATTCCTATTAGGTTGATTATCAAATTTTGTAGTAGCTTCTCCTATTACTCCTTTTATAGAGGACAATAAAGTTTTATCTATCTTTTTATATTCTGTAATAGTGGCAGGTATTTGAAAATCAAACTTTACTGGAACTGTTTTAAAATTATCTACTATTTTTTCGTTTTCAACTTTAACTCCAACTTTACCTTCAGTTACAGATATTTTGTCATTAGAAAATGAAAATTTCTCATCTATAGGGTCAGAATTCAGTTTTTCGGATACTTCTGAAACAATTTCATTCAATTTTGATAAGTCACAAGTAGCTTTTATTTCAAAATTTTTCGGATTTTTTAATAAATTTTTTAAAATTTCTATTCTTTCATCTTCAGTACCAAATCTGCCTATATTAAAAGCTTGATAAACTAAATTTTCAAAATTATACGAAAAATCTATATCTTTAGGTAGAAATTTTTTAGTATAATTATCTCGTGTCAACGTAAATTCGTTTTTTACTTCTAAACTTTGCTTAATTTTACTTATTGCCTCTTCTTTTGTTAGACCTTTTAAGTCAATATCATTAATAAAAATTCCTTCATAAAATTTATCATACGCTAAAAGTTCTTCTTTTTTTAAATTTTTTGTTTCTCCGGTAGCATTGCTTAACGGATATCTATTAAGTAAGAAGTAAGCCGTTATTACTCCTATTAGTAATATTCCTGATATTCCAGATACAATACCAAATACTTTTAGATATTTCTTCATATATCCTCCTACAAATTTTTATAATATAAGCATTCAGAATTTATTATACATTTTTCACAATTTGGTTTTCTTGATTTACATACTCTTCTTCCATGAAAAATAAATAAATGATGAGCTTTATTCCATGTATCTTTTTTCAGTTTTTTCATTAGAGAAAACTCAGAATCTAGAACATTATTTTCATTAATAATTCCTATTCTGTTTGTAACTCTAAAAACATGAGTATCAACTGCAAGTGATGGAATACCAAAGGCACAGGATCTAACTACATTTGCTGTTTTTCTCCCAACGCCTGGCAACGTGGTTAGAGATTCCATATCACTCGGAACTGTAGAGTTGTATTTTTCTACTAAAATTCTACAGGTTTCTAAAATATTCTTACTCTTTGAATTATAAAAACCACAACTGTGTATATATTTTGATAAATCTTCTATATTTAAAGTTAAAAATTCTTCAGGAGTTTTAAAATCTCTAAATAATTTTTCAGTAACCTTATTAACTCTAACATCAGTACATTGAGCAGATAATATAGTTGCTATCAACAGCTCGAAACTATTAGAAAAATTAAGTTCTGGTTTTGCATCAGGATATAATTTTTCTAATTTTTCCATTACAATGTTTATTTTTTCTTTTGATAAACATTTCAAAACATTCACTCCAATATCATATTATAATTTATCAGTTATAGTTTTTTCATAAAGTGTAAAACTATAACTATTATACCATAATTTATATAAAAATACTTTTAAATCACTATAAATTTATATATTTTTTATCATAAAATATATTTAAAACATTAATTAATGCAATCTTCGTTTGATAGAAATTGAGCCCACCTTGATAATAAACGTTATATGGTTCTCTTAATGGTCCATCAGCACTTAATTCAATGCTTGAGCCATCTATAAAGCTTCCCGAAGCCATGATAATTTTATCAGTATATCCAGGCATATCCCAAGGATAAGGAACAACATGACTGTCAACACAACAAAATTCTTGTATAGCCCTACAAAAATCTATAACTTTATTCTCATCATTTAAAGTAATTACTTGAATAATATCGCTTCTTTTTTCATTATATTTAGGAATTGTTTTATATCCTAATTTTTCAAAAATACATGATACTAACATCGCACTTTTTACAGCTTCTAAAACTATATGAGGTGCAAAGTATAATCCTTGAATAATTGCTCTTGTAGTACCAAAACTTACACCTACATGTTTTCCAAGACCTGGAGAAGTAAGTCTATTAGAAATAGATTTTATAATTTCAGTTGAATTTGAAACTATGTATCCTCCATTTAAAGTAATTCCTGCACCTAAATTTTTTAATAATGATCCTACAACTATGTCGGCACCAACTTCTAGAGGTTCCTTTTTTTCTACAAATTCACAGTAACAATTATCAATCATTATAATAATATCTGAAAAACTTGATTTTATTTTATTAATAACTGTTTCCAATTCACTAATTGAAATACATCTTCTACTACTATAACCAGGAGATCTTTGAATAGCTAATAATTTAGTCTTTGAATTGATTTTAGATAATACAGTTTCTACATCAATTTCATTATTTACTAAATCAACCTTATCATACTTTATTCCATAATCAAGTAGTGTTCCCTTTTCATCTCCACTAATACCTATAACCTTTAAAAGTGTGTCATAAGGAGTTCCAGTTATATAAATAAACTCGTCTCCTGGTAATAAATTTCCTTGCAATGCTAAAGATATTGCATGAGTTCCACAAGTTATTTCTTGCCTTACTATAGCATCTTTTGCTTTAAAGATGTCGCAATATATCCTTTCTAATTTCTCTCTTCCAAAGTCACCGTATCCATATCCTGTTGTCCAAGAAAAATCAGTAGCAGATAATTTTTGCTTTTTAAATGCATTTAAAACTTTTAATTGATTATATTCTTCTATTTCTTTTAAAGTTTCAAATTCTATTTCTATTTCCTTAGAACATTTGTTTACAAAATTAATAATTTTAGAATCAAAATTAAAATCAGTATCTAAATATTTTTCCAATTTATAATTCTCCTTTAGTTAAAAAATCTTTTACTAATTTTTTAGATTTAAATAGAACTTCATCATATCCATTTTCAACATCAATCCAATGTATATTTTCATTCCTATTAAACCAAGTAAATTGTCTTTTAGCGTATTTTCTTGAATTTTGTTTTATATTATCAATACAAGATTCCAGAGTAATTTCCCTTTTAAAATATGGAATAAACTCTTTGTATCCAATAGCAGTAAATGGTTGTGAATACTCGCCATATTTTTTATATAGACTTGATGCTTCTTCAACAAGTCCATTATTAATCATTATATCGACTCTAGAATTTATTTTATCATATAATATTTTTCTATCTAAAGTTACTACTATTATTAAGTAATCATCCTTACAATTATTATTTTCATAATCTTTGCATTGTTTGGAAAATTCTTTTCCTGTATTTAAACAAACTTCTATTGCTCTAATTACTCTTTTTATATTGTTTTTATGAATTTTTTCTCTACTTGAATAGTCTAGATATAATAATAAATCATAAAGCAAATTTGCCCCATTTTTTTCGTAAAATTCTGTAATTTGCTCTCTTAGATTATTCGATTCTTCAGATTCAGTAAATTTAAAATCATATAATATAGAATTTACATAAAGTCCTGTTCCACCAGCAAATATTGGAATATTATTATGAGAATATATTACTTCAATGTACTTCTCTGCCATTTTTTTATATTCAGAAACATTAAATTTTTGATTGCCATCTAAAATGTCAATCATATAATGATTAATTTCTCTTACTTCTTCTTCTGTTATTTTAGCAGTTCCAATATTAAATTCTTTATAAATCTGCATAGAATCACAAGAAATAATTTCTCCCGAAAATTCTTTTGCTATGTCAACGCTTAACTTCGTTTTTCCAACAGATGTAGGGCCAACAATAAATATTATTTTTTTCTTCATTTTTATTCCTTAAAAAATAATTTATCAAAATCTTCTTTAGATATTTTTCTTAGTATTTTTTTATCATAGAAATTTATATCTAGATTTATTTTTGATAACTGTGACAACAATTCTTCTACTTCAAAATCTGTTAAACTAGTATTTATTCTTTTTTTACAAACCATTTTGTATAATGAGTCTTCAAACACTCTATTATCTTTAAATAACAGTTCATCAAACATTTCTCTAATATCTTCTTTATCTAAATTATCATTTAATAAATTAGGCATTGTTCTTATTGCTATAGAATTTTCATCAAAAATATCAGCTTCTATACCTAAATTATTCAACTTATCTTTAATAGTATTAAACACACTCAATTTATATTCATTTAATTCCAAAATTATAGGAAATAAAAGTATTTGTTTTGTAATAGTGTGATTATTGTAATTATCCAATAAATTTTCATATAACAGTCTATATTTAGCATTTAATATATCTATAATAATAAACTCATCCTTATCAGCCAATAGAATATATTTTGAAAAAATTTTACCTATAACTTCATAATCTAAAATATTTTTTGAAGTTTCAGTATTATCATCAAGTTTTATTTGTTCCAATACTGGAGCATTTTCTATTTTTTCGTCCTTAACAATATAATTTTCTACATTATCTTCTTCATTTATTGTTTGTATATCATCTTTATTTACTTTAAATAAATCATCATAAGAAAACTTATTTACAATATTTTGTGTATTATAATCTTCATCATAAATTATAGTTTCTATAATATCTTCATCAGAAGATTGATTTTTTTTATTAATCTTTTCTTCGTTGTATAGGATTTTTTCTTTTTGTTCTTCCTTAGCAGATATAAAATCACTTGTAGTATTTTTTAGAACAATATCAGTAATATTATTATTCAGTAAATTTAATAACTTATCTTCAAAAATAAATTTAATCTTTCTTTTATTCGGATGAACATTTATATCTATTAAACTAGGATCAACCTCTATAAATATAACAAATGAAGGAAACTTTCCTTTTGGTATTAATGTAGAAATTGATTTTTCAATTATATTCCTTATCTTTTCATCAAAAATATATCTTCCATTTACAAATAAAAATTGTGATGTTCTACTGCCTTTATAGAAATGATTATTTGAAATATATCCATAAATCTTGTAATCTGAATCCTCAATATTTATAGAAATTAAATTCTTATAAAAATCATCTTTAAAAATATATTTTATATTATCTTTTAAAGTGTTCCTTTCACTTGTTTCAAATACAACTTTTGAATCTTTTATATATTTAAAAGATATTTTTTGATTAGCTAATGCAAATGAGTACATCAATGTTGTTATTATTGAGTTTTCATACGCATCAGATTTCAGAAATTTTTTTCTAATAGGAACATTATAAAATAAGTCTCTAATGTAAATTGTTGTTCCTAAGTTCATCCCTATCTTATTTTTTCTAATAATTTTATTATTTTCGAGATAACAGTGAATTCCAAATTCACTATTTTGAGTTCTTGTATTTATATCAACTTTTGAAATTGCAGATATACTTGCTAACGCTTCTCCTCTGAACCCATAAGAAAGAATTGAATATATATCTTCAAAATTATTTAATTTAGATGTAGCATGTTTGGTGAATGCCAACTCTATATCATCTTCTTCAATTCCACAGCCATTATCAGAAATCATAATTTCTTTTTTGCCGGCATTTTTAATTTCAACCTTAATAAAAGTTGCACCTGAATCTATTGAATTTTCAACCAATTCTTTTATTACAGAATAAGGATTTTCTATAACTTCTCCTGCTGCAATTTTTTGAATTGTATCTTCTGACAATAATTTTATAGACATATAAATCTCCTACCTATTCATTATCGCTTTTAGCGATATTTATTAAATCATTTAATATTCCAAAAGCCTCCATTGGGCTTATTTTTTCAATATTTATACTATTTAGATTAGTTATTATCTTATCATTAAATCTAGATTTTATTTCATTCGAGCTATCAATAATATCTTTTTCTATTTCAATTTCATTCTTTTCAATACTATCAAGAATGACTTTCGAACGATTTATAACCTCCATTGGAAGTCCTGCAAGCTTTGCAACTGCTATACCATAACTCTTATTAGCTCCACCATCCATTATTTTTCTTAAAAAGACTATTTCATCATTTTCCTTATCTTCAATTACTTGGATATGTTTATTTTTAATGCTAGGAAAAGTATGTTCTAAGTCAATCAATTCATGATAATGTGTAGCGAATAATGTTTTTTGTAATATACTCAAGAATTGCCCAAGCAAGGCTTAATCCATCAAAAGTTGAAGTTCCTCTTCCAACTTCATCAAGTATAAGCAAACTATTTTTGGTAGCATATCTTAAAATATTATTAACTTCTTTCATTTCTACCATAAATGTACTTTCACCTTTATATAGATTATCTGAAGCTCCAATTCTAGTAAATATTTTATCTACTATCGAAATATTTGCACTATCAGCAGGGACGAATGAACCAATCTGAGCTAATATAACTATGAGAGCAACCTGTCTTATATAAGTTGATTTTCCACTCATATTAGGTCCTGTAATAATCTGAATTAAATTATCATTTTGCCCTATATTTGTATCATTAGGAATAAACTCATTTATAGAACTTAAAAAACTTTCTATAACAGGATGTCTTCCGTTTTTTATATCTATTATTCCTTCTGAGTTTAAAGTCGGTTTACAATAATTGTTTTTAAACGCAACTACGGACAATGAATAAATTGAATCAACGAATGAAATTATATCTGATAATTTTTGCAATGTTTTAATATTCATTTTAATAGTATTTCTTATAGATATAAATAGTTCATATTCTTTTTCTATAATATCACTTTCAGATCCAAAAATCATATGTTCAATAATTTGAAGCTCATTAGTTTTATACCTATTAGCATTGGTTAAAGTTTGTTTTAATTCAAAATATTCAGGGACTAAATTTTGATATGACTTTGTAACTTCAAAAAAATAACCTGTTTTCTTATTAAATATTAATCTTAAATTTTTAATACCAGTAGTATTTCTTTCATCTACTTCATATTTAATTAGTTTTTCTTTTCCAACAATTTTATTATTTCTAATTTTATCAAGTTCATCATCATACCCAATCTTTATTAAATTTCCCTCTTTCAATAAAATTCCTACATCTTCAAGGATTGCTGAATTTATCAGATTATAAATATACTCTGTATTGGGAATATTTAAAGCTATATTGGAAAATAAAGTATTACTATCTAAAAATAATCTTTTAATTTTTGGAACAGCTGATAAAGAATTTTTTAAATGAATTAAATCCCTTGCATTACAATTTCCAAAAGAAATTTTTGAATTTATTCTCTCTATGTCAGAAATACTTCCTAATAATTCTTCCAATTCATTTCTTAAATTTGAATTTAAAACTAAATCTTCAACTAGAGATTGCCTCCTTTGAATTTTTTCTATTTCTAGAAGAGGCTGATCTAACCATTTATTAAGCAATCTAAAACCCATAGGAGTTTTTGTGTAATTTATAACTGATAATAAAGAGCCATTTATATCATTACTAAAATTATTTTTTTTAAGTTCCAAATTAATTCTTGAATTAGCATCAATTCTTAGATAATCGCTTAATTTATACAAATTTACTTTTTTAAAATCATTCAGTTTTACATTGAATCTACAAACATACTTATAAAAGTTATCTATTGAAAAAAGTAATATTTTATTGCTAAGATTATTAGAATAAAATTCTTCATTATTTTCTCTTAAAGATTTTAAATCTTGATCTATATCTACTTTTGTGTAAATAATTCTTAAATTTTTTAATAATTTAACAACACTTTTTTCTAATGATTTTAATATATTTGAGTTTAGTATTACTTCTGAAGGTGTAGTACGAATTACCTCTTCCTCTAAAGCTGTAATTAAATTTTCTCTATTCATTTCAAAAATACTTGTACAAAATATGTCACTTGTTGAAATATCAGAATATGTGATACTTAAATTTGTTGAATCCATATAAATACTCATAATATAATTATTTTTATTAATAGCTAATTCATCAAATTCATCAATAGTTCCCGGAGTTACTAATTTAATAACTTCTCTCTTTACAATTCCTTTAGCAAGTTTTGGATCTTGAACTTGTTCACAAATAGCAACTTTATATCCTTTTTGAATTAAACGATATACATAGATTTCTGCAGCATGAAAAGGAACTCCACACATAGGAGCTTTTTCTCCATCACCTGCATTCTTACCGGTTAAGGTTAATTCCAATTCCCGAGATGTGGTAATAGCATCTTCATAAAACATTTCATAAAAATCACCAAGTCGGAAAAACAGAATTGCATCTTGATATTGTGCTTTTATAACTTTATACTGTTCCATCAAAGGTGTTTTCTTTGCCATATATTAATCCTTTACTATGCCCTTTAAAATCCAAGTTTGCGCTATATTGACATGTGCCAATACAATATCTCCAATTTTAATTCCCTCTACTTTAGGAAAGACAATCATCTTATTTGTAGAGGTACGACCAAACCAATGATTTTCATCTTGTTTAGTAGGTCCTTCTACTAAAATTTCTATATCTTGTCCTTCTAACTCTTTATTAATTTCTAAACTGATTTGGTTCTGTACTTCCATAATTTCATTTAATCGTCTATGTTTAATCTCATCAGAAATCTGATTTGTCATACTGGCAGCCGGTGTTCCTCTACGAGGAGAATAAATAAATGTATAAG
>OGEN01002177.1_pt1 | contig 10150 bp, 8 predicted proteins | sample 1570671 | NCBI WGS metagenome assembly OGEN01 (sample SAMEA2582128, study PRJEB24529) | metagenome | biome: Human gut stool | place: China | collected 2011
TGGCGCCGTGTTCCCGGATGATCTTCTCCACGTTCAGGGCCGTCTCCACATTCTGGGGATAGGGCATGCCGTGGGAGATGATGGTGGATTCCAGTGCCACCACGGGACGACCCTCGTCCAGGGCCTTCTGCACTTCAGGGGCGATGTCGAGATACTTGTTCAGAGCCATGATAAAAACCTCCAGATTTGAATTTTGGTTATTCGATGGGGAATGGGGTGTCAGGAATTGGAAATGGGGGGACCGGGAACTTTAAAGCCCAGCCCGCAGCTTCAGCGCTTCCGCGCTCATGGCGGGGTTGATGGTCTCCGCCCCCTCCATGGCGATGGCGGAGGCTGCCAGACCCGCCTTGGCGGTGCCCGTCAGATCCGTGCCCGCAAGATAGGCCCAGGTGATGGCTGCCATGAAGGCATCCCCGCAGCCGGTGGTGTTCACCATCTCCGCCGGCAGGACGGGCAGGTGCACCCGCTCCCCGGAACGGTCGGCGGCGAACACGCCGTCTCCGCCTAGAGAGATGAATACCCGGTGAAGACCGGTGGCCAGCAGGGCGTCCGCGGCGGCGCGCAGGCTGGCCTCATCGGTGATGGCCACGCCGGAGAGCAGCTCCGCCTCGATGCGGTTGGGCTTGAGGGTGTGGAGCCTGCCCAGCACCGGCTGCAACTTCACCGCCTTGGCGGTGGAGACCGGGTCGGCAAAGATAGGCACCGGGCAGTTCTCTGCCAGATAGGCGATGCTCTCCGCGGGAATATTGGTGTCGATCACCAGCACCTGGCTGCCGGACAGCAGCTTCTGCCGCTGAGAGAGCAGCTGGGGTGTCAGATGGCGGTAGATGTCCATGTCACTGACCGCCAGCAGCATGTCGCCCTTCTCGTCATTGATGAAGAGATAAGTGGAGGTGTGCCCCTCCGGGATCACCGGGGATTGGGAGATGTCGATGCCCAGTTCCCCGCAGCTGGCGGCGATCTTCTGGGCGTACAGGTCGTCGCCGAAGGCGGTGACCATCCGCACGTCCAGGCCCAGAAGGCTCATGTTGTGGGCGATGTTCCGGCCCACGCCGCCCAGACTCATCCGCACCGCGCCGGGGTTGGAGTCCCGGTCCACCGGCACCTCCGACGGCCAGCCGCCGATGTCCATGTTGACGCCGCCCACCACCGTGACATAGGGCGCTGTATGGACGATGTAGCCTTTGCCGGTGATGTAGCCCTTCTTCATCAGGTTGGAGATGTGCACCGCCACGGAGGACCGGGTGATGCCGGCCTTCTCCGCCAGTTCCTGCTGGGAGATGAGAGGGTTTTCTTCGATCCAGTTCAGAATCTGCCGTTCCCGCTGGGTCATGGCGCCGCCTCCTTGTAAGCAAAAATTAAGATATATAATCTAATGCTTAGTTTATCTGTTTTTTTGAAAAAGTCAAGACCCAATTTTTAGCCGTCAGCCGTCTGTGGGACGGGGATGCCCGCTTCGCCTGCCGCAGGTACCGGACAGAGAGGTGCTGATGGGGCGGGAGCTTCATGTTCTCCCAGCGGAATAAAAATCGCGCCGGAAGTGGAACCAAACCGCCGCCTTTGCCGACTATACAGGCAGAGGAGGCGATGCTTCATGAAAAAATGGTGCCTGTTTTTGAGCCTGTATTTCTGTATCTGTCTGCTGGCAGCCTGCGCCGGAGGGGACGTCTCCGCCGGTGCGGGGGCCGATTCCGGCGGCACACCCGCGGAGGAGACCCGGACCGGAGGAGAGACGACGGAGCCCGGCCGGGTGACGGAGACCTTCCGGCTGGTGACTGTGGGGGACGGCGATGATCCGGCTTCTGTGCTGGCCGGGACGGACGGCGGGGCCGGAGCTGTGTACACCCTGGACCTCTTCAGTGTGGAAGACCTGACTATCGAGGGATACACCCAGGAGGAGATGGACCTGCTGGACTGGTCTCCCATGCCTGGCGCTCTGGTGGAGGTCACCTGGGACGGCTCCGTCATGGAGTCCTACCCCATGCGGTTCGGCACGGTGGCCTCCGTTCGCATCCTGGAGGACGGCTTTGACGATCTGTGCCGGCTGCACCTGGACGTGCTGAACGATCTCTGGGAGGCGGACCCCAGCCTGAATGATGGCATCACGGAGCTGGGGGTGGACCTGTCCGGGACCTCCCTGCCGGAAAGCGAACAGGCCGCGGTGGCCTATGCCTTCGGCTCCGCCCACGGGCTGATGGCTATGGAGGGCACATATCAGGACTTCGTGGACAGCGGGTATATCGACGGGGAAGCACTGTTCTGGAAGGACGGCTGCCTGTTCTCCGTCAAAGAGACCCAGGATGAAAACCCGGTGACCTTTAATCTGCCCAGTTTCGGTCCTGGGGACGAGATGCCGGACTACAGTGGCGTCCGCTTTGACGCGGAGAAGTGGCGCAGCGGCCTGGGGGCCTATTTCTTCACAGACTGCACCGCTGTCCGAAATGGCGGCGGCCAGTGGGGCGATTACACCGTGGGGGCGGAGGCGATCGCCTGAAAACCGGGAAAACGCCCGTTCCCTCTTGTAAAACTATTTGAAATGGAGTACAATATCCATGATTATGCAGCCATTTCCAGCAAAAACAAGAAAACGGGTGAAGTTTATGAGCTATACGAAAATCGCGGCCATCTACGCCGACAGCGAGGCACTCTCCGGCCAGACGGTCACCGTGGGCGGCTGGGTCCGCACCATCCGGGACATGAAGACCTTCGGCTTCATCGAGCTGAACGACGGGTCCTGCTTCAAGAATCTCCAGGTGGTCATGGAGGCCGGGACGCTGGAGAACTATAAGGATATCGCCGCCCAGAACGTGGGCGCCGCCCTGATCGTCACCGGCACCGTCGTCCTGACGCCGGAGGCCAAGCAGCCCCTGGAGCTGAAGGCCGCCTCCATCGAGGTGGAGGGCACCTCCACCTCCGACTACCCCCTGCAGAAAAAGCGCCACAGCGTGGAGTTTCTGCGTACCATCCAGCACCTGCGGCCCCGGACGAACCTGTTTTCCGCCGTGTTCCGGGTGCGGAGCGTGGCGGCCTACGCCATTCATCAGTTCTTCCAGGAGCGGGGCTTCGTCTACGTCCACACCCCCATCATCACTGCCAGCGACTGTGAGGGCGCCGGCGAGATGTTCCGGGTCACCACGCTGGACCCCAAAAATCCGCCCATGACCGAGGATGGGGAGGTGGACTTCTCCCAGGACTTCTTCGGTAAACCTGCGAACCTCACCGTCTCCGGCCAGTTGAACGCGGAGAACTTCGCCATGGCCTTCGGCAATGTGTACACCTTCGGGCCCACCTTCCGGGCGGAGAACTCCAACACCCAGCGCCACGCCGCCGAGTTCTGGATGATCGAGCCGGAAATGGCCTTCACAGACCTGAAGGGCGATATGGATGTGGCGGAGGCCATGATCAAGTTCGTCATCCGTCAGGTGATGGAAAAGTGCCCTCAGGAGCTGGCCTTTTTCAACAGCTTCGTGGACAAGGGCCTGCTGGAGCGGCTGGAGCACGTGGCCTCCTCTGACTTCGGCCGGGTGACCTATACCGAGGCAGTGGCGATTCTGGAGCAGCACAACGACCTGTTTGACTACAAGGTCTCCTGGGGCTGCGACCTGCAGACGGAACACGAGCGGTATCTCACCGAGCAGGTGTACAAGAAGCCGGTGTTCGTCACGGATTATCCCAAGGAGATCAAGGCGTTCTACATGCGCCTCAACGACGATGGGAAAACCGTGGCCGCGGCGGACTGCCTGGTACCCGGCATCGGCGAGATCATCGGCGGCAGCCAGCGCGAGGAGCGGCTGGAAATCCTGGAAAGCCGCATCCGGGAGCTGGGCATGAACCCTAAGGACTACTGGTGGTACTGCGACCTGCGGCGCTACGGCTCCTGCAAGCACGCGGGCTTCGGCCTGGGCTTTGAGCGGCTGGTGATGTACCTCACCGGCGTCAGCAACATCCGGGACGTCCTGCCCCACCCGAGAACGGTCGGCAGTGCGGACTTTTAAAAAATAAAATCGACTCCGGCGCCCTGTCCATCTGCTTGGACAGGGCGTCGTTTTTTGCGGTTGTGGGGACGGAGGGCGGTACCCTTCTGCGCATTGCCGGCGGTCCGCTGCAACAGTTTTTCTTGAGGAGAGGCGGGGCCCTAGTGTATAGTTAGGAAAAACTCAAAAGGAGGAAAAAAATGGAAAGCGATACAATGGAACTTCTGCGCCTGATGCTGGCGCATCTGCGGCCCAGGCTTCAGGGACGGGACGAAGAGTGGCAGGCGCTGGAGCGGAAGCAGCAAGAACTGATGGCCAGCTTCCGGGAAACCCACGGCGGGGACGTGCCGCTGCTGGAGGAGGTCCTGGAGATGGAGGACGCCTGGGCTGGCGCGGGAGAACGGGCCTGCGCCGCCCACTTCTTTCTGGGGCTGCAAATGGGCCTGGACCTGGGGAAGCTGAACTATCTGCGGGAGGAATAGGCGCTGCCCCGGAGTGCGCGTGAAAGAGAGCGCCCGGACCACGTGGCCCGGGCGCTCTCTTTCAGTTAGATGAAGAACTGTGCCGGATCAGGCCAGCACCCGCACGCAGCGGTCGATGAGGGTCATGTGGACCGCTTCGCCCTCTGCGAAGCGCTTGGACAGCTGGGGGTTGTAGACCTCCACGATGATGGGCTGGTCGCCCAGCATGACCTCGTACTCCACTTTGGCACCGTAGTAAGTGGCCCGGGAGACACGACCGGGCAGGGGGCCCTCTTCCTCAGAGAGGAGAATAGACTCCGGACGAACCGCCAGGCAGCAGGGGCCGTCCTTCTGGACGCCCTCCATCTTGCCGGGGGCGGGGATGGGGAAGGTGTGGCCGCCCACTTCCACCAGGGCGTTCTCGCCGTCCATGCCGCGGAAGGTGCCGTCGATGAAGTTGGCCTTGCCGATGAAGTTGGCCACGAACCGGCTGTTGGGCTGCTCATAGATCTCTGTGGGCGTGCCCTGCTGGCAGATGACGCCGTCCTTCATGATGACCACCCGGTCGGAGATGGCCATGGCCTCGGACTGGTCATGGGTGACATAAAGGGAGGTGATGCCCAGCCGTTTCTGAAGGGCCCGGAGCTCGTCCCGCATGCTCTCCCGCAGCTTGGCGTCCAAGTTGGACAGGGGCTCGTCAAACAACAGCACGCTGGGCTCAATGACCACGGCGCGGGCCAGGGCCACCCGCTGCTGCTGTCCGCCGGAGAGCTGGTTGGGGAACCGGCGCTCCATACCGGTCAGCTGCATCAGCTCCATGACGGCGTTGGTGCGGCGGACCACCTCATCCTGGGAGACCTTGGCCACTTTCAGACCGTAGGCCACGTTCTCCCAGATGTTCAGATGGGGGAACAGAGCGTAGCTCTGGAACACCATGGAGATGCCCCGCTTGTTGGGGGGGATCTTGGCAACATCCCGCTCACCGATAAACACGCTGCCGCTGGTGGGGTACTCAAAGCCGGAGATCATCCGCAGCGTGGTGGTTTTGCCGCAGCCGGAAGGGCCCAGCAGCGTCACCATCTCGCCGTCCTGGATGTTCAGGTTGATGTGGTCCACAGCCACGAAATCCTTGCCGGTATCCGGCTGCTGGAAGATCTTGGTGATCTCTTTTAAAACCACGCTGGAGCTCTTTTTGCCCAGCGCCGACTTTTCCATCTGCTTGCTCATTTTGTTTCCTCCGTTTTCTCGTGAATGCCTGCGCCCTTGGGCACCCTGGAGCGGGGGGCCAGCAGCAGGTTGATCAATCCGTTGAAAATGCCGATAAACACCAGCAGGATTACGACCATCATGGTGACGAAGGCCGCAGCCTGGCTGTATTTTGCCTGGTCAAAGAGCGTGTAGATCTTGCTGGTGACCAGATCCCAGCGGGGAGAGACCAGGAAGATGATGGCGCTGACGGCAGTGATGGCCTTCACGAAGGAGTACCCCAGGCCGGAGAAGAAGGCGTTGCGCAGCATAGGCAGGGAGATCCGGCGGAAGGAGTAGCCGCTGCCGGCACCCAGAATGGTGGAGGCCTCTTCAATGGAGTTGTCGATCTGCAGCAGCGTGGTGGTGCCGGACTCAATCGCCACCGGCATATTCCGGAACACGAACACGATCACCAGGATGGCAGCGGTGCCGGTGAGCACTAGGAAGCCGGTGTTGAAGGCCAGGATGTAGGCGATGCCCAGCACAGTGCCGGGGACGGCGAACATCAGAACAGAGGACACCTCGATAAACCGTTTGCCGTAGTAGTCCCGCTTGGCGGTGATGTAGGCGATGACCATGCCCAGCAGGCCGCCGATCAGCGCTCCGATCAGACCCAGGATAATGGAGTTCCGCAGGCTGTCCCAGCCCTGCTGCAAGGCGCGGGTGTACTGGTCCAGGGTGAGGGTGTAGTCGTAGCCCCAGGTCTTGACGAAGGAACCAAAGACCACTGTGCCGTAGAACAGGATGATGACCGCGGCCACCACCAGGCAGACAGCGAACAGGGGCCATTTGATATGGGGCTCATCGATGAGCTTGCGGGCCTGGGTGGGCTTGCCCGTGACGGTGACGAAACTCTTTTTGTTGACCCAGTATTTGTTCAGCAGATAGGCCAGCATGGTAGGCACCAGCATCAAAAGCGCCAGCACGGAGCCCTTCTGCATGTCATAGCTGCCGGTGATGGTTTGATAGACTTCCACAGATAAGGTGGTGAAATCGCCGCCGATGGTGGCGGGATTGGAGAAGTCCTCCAGAGACTGGATGAACACCAGCAGGCAGCCGGAGATGATGCCCGGCAGGGACAGCGGGAAGGTGACCGTCCAGAAGGTGTGCCACCGGCTGGCGCCCATGTTGCAGGCGGCGTCCTCCACCGATGCGTCGATGGAGGAGAGGATGCCGGAGAGGGTCATATAGGCGATGGGGAAGAAACTCAGCACCTGCACCACGATCAGGCTGCCCATGCCGTAGACGTCGTTGTCCGTGATCTTCAGCAGCCCGTTGGTAATCAGCCCCTGCCGCCCGAACAGAAAGATGATGGACAGGCACAGAATGAAGGGCGGGGACAGGATGGGCAGGGTGGCGATGGTCTTCAGAAAGCCCTTGCAGGGGACGTTTGTGCGGGTGATGGTATAGGCGAAGATGTAGCCGATGAAGGTGGCGATCACTGCCACGATCACTCCCAGCACCATGGTGCGGCCGAACGTCTTTAAATACCGGGAGGTGGAAAAGATCTCCGCCGCGGTAGCCAGGGAGAAAGTCCCGGACGCATCGGTCAGGCTGAAGAGCAGAATCTTCACCAGGGGATAGATGACGAATAAAAGCAGGAGCACGATGACCGTAAGGATCGAGATCAGCATGATGGGCTGACGCATGATCATCTTGGATTCGTTCCGCCTTTTCAGGCGGGCGGCGCTTTTGCCGCCCGAACCAGCAGCGTTTGCCATTTGGGTTCCTCCTGTTGATTTTCAAGCGTTTGGCAAGAGGACTTCCTCCCCGCCGGGGAGGAAGTCCTGCAGGCATAGAGAGAATCTTCCGGAATTACTCCAGATTTTCAGAGCTGGCGATGTTCGCCTCGAACTGCGCGACGAACTCGTCCTTGTGCTCGGCAGCCCAGACGGCATCATAGTCGATGACGGCCACGGAGTCCAGCGTCACCAGACCCTCGGCCGGAGTGGCCTGGGAGTTGGTGGGCACCCGGAAGGAATTGTTCTCGGCATACAGGTTCTGACCCTCTGCAGAGCACATGAAGTCGATGAACTTCTTGGCGTTTTCCTGCTCGTCAGCGGGACCGCCCTTGATCAGGGCCATGGCACCCACCTCATAGCCGGTGCCGTCGGTGGGGAAGGACAGCTCGATGGGATAGCCCTCGGTGGTGGGCTGCAGACCGTCGTGAGAGAAGGTCAGGGCAATGGCCGCCTCGCCCAGGGCCACGCCGTTGGGAGCGGCGGAACCGGACTTGGTGTACTGGGACATGTTCTTGTCCAGCTCCTTCAGGTAATCCCACACGGCATCCTCACCCTTCAGCTGGATCAGCGTGGCCAGAACGGTGTAGGCGGTGCCGGAGGTGGCGGGGTGGGCCATAATGATCATATCCTGATACTTGGGATCCAGCAGGTCATCCCAGCTGGTGGGATAATCATACCCTTTGTCCGCGAACCAGTCCTTGTTGCAGGCGAAGGCGATGGCGCCCACATAGATGGGGTTCCACACGCCGTCGGGGTCCAGATAGTTCTCCGGGGTGTTGGACAGCTCGGGGGACTGATAGGCCTCCAGCAGGCCCTGGTTGGAGGCGGCGATGTAGTTGTCGGTGGAGCCGCCGAACATCAGGGAGGCCTGGGGATTGTCCTTCTCAGCAGCCACGCGGGTCAGCATCTCACCGGCGGAGAGCCGCAGAGCGTTGACCTTGATGCCGGTGGCCTCCTCAAACGCGTTGAAGTAGTAGGCCACCTCGGCCTCGGGGAATGCCGTGTAGACGGTCAGCTCGTTGCTGCCGCTGGACTCCCCGCCGTCCCCTTCGGAGGAGGTGTCACTGTTGCCGCCGCCGCAGGCGGTGAGCATTCCCAGCGTCATAGCCAGGGTAAGGAGCAGCGCGAATAGACGTTTGCTCTGTTTCATAAGAGTGTCTCCTTTTCACCAATTTTAGGTTCCGGATCCTCCGGGATTTTAGGGATATTGTAGCATCTCCGGAAAAGAGTGTCAATAATTGGTAACGTTTGCACACAGGAGAAACCCCATAAGGCAAAGACAAAAATAGAAAAAATGTATTTGCATAAGAGACAAAAATGGCGGCGGCGCTGGCTTTTTCCGGAAGTTTTGTTAAAAAGCGGAAGGGGAAATTGGTGAAACTATAAAATTTATGACAGCGCTTACTTTCAAACACGTGCCCTTCAAAACCGTTTCGTATCCCCGGGACCCGGCTGGACTGAAATTGCCCAAATTTTTCTCCAGGCTTTAGGCAATCAGCCGAAGATTTCCGCCAGAGTGTGGAAGATATTGACTTCTCTTCCGGCTTGTGATAAACATAAAAGAAACAATTTGGGCGCTTTGGGTTCGTCGAAATTTGTCAAGAATGCTGAGAATGGCGCCGTTCAAACAGCTTTATTTAACCATGCAACCGTTTCCGGGAATATGCGGCAACATCTGCCGCAGAGGTGACCTGCCGAAAGAGAGGGGAGAGTTGGCGGAGCCATTCCTCCCCTTTTTATTGTTTGACTGCCCGGCGCGGGGCGGAGAGAGGAGTGTGCACAGAATGATGGAAGGACTGGCATACCTGCGGGAGATGAACGTGGCCTCCGTCCTGCTGCGCCTGACTGTGGCCATGCTCTTCGGGGGCTTCATCGGACTGGAGCGGGAGCGGAAGCGCCGGCCGGCAGGCTTCCGGACCTATATGCTGGTATGCTTGGGCGCGGCGCTGACCATGCTGCTCAGTCAGTATGAGAGCTACATGGTGACCCACGCTTGGCATGAGACTGCCATGGAGATCGGCCTGCGGACGGATGTGTCCCGCTTCGGCGCCCAGGTCATCAACGGCATCGGCTTTCTGGGTGCGGGCACCATCATCGTCACCGGCAAGCAGGAGGTGAAGGGACTGACCACGGCGGCGGGCCTTTGGGCGTCCGCCTGTATGGGTCTGGCCATCGGCGCGGGATTTTACGAGTGCGTACTTTTGGGCTTCCTGCTGATCCTGCTGACCAACCGGCTGCTGCCTTTCGTGGAGGATGCCATCATCGAAAGCGCCCGGAACATGAACATCTATGTGGAATTCCAGACGCTGGACAATCTGGGGGACATCATTGCCCGCATCAAGTCTCAGGGCGGACAGATTTACGAAGTGGATCTGGACCGGGGCCGGGAGGAGCGGTCCAAGAATCCCAGCGCGGTGTTCTCCATTCGGCTGCCCGGCAGGCACTACCACGTCCGGGTCCTGGCGGCGATCTCCGAGTTGGAGAGCGTCTACACCATTGATGAAATCTGAGGGAGGTGCGGAGATTGCTGCCGATTTTTGACGGTGTGCGGGATGTGACCGTGCTGTCCACCACGCTGCGGATGCTGCTGGCGGTGGTGTGCGGCGGTCTCATCGGGCTGGAGCGGGAGTACAAGCGCCGGCCGGCGGGGTTCCGCACCCATATCCTGATCTGCCTGGGGGCGGCCATGACGACCCTCACCAGCCAGTTCCTTTATTTGAACCTC
>OGEN01002215.1_pt1 | contig 9973 bp, 8 predicted proteins | sample 1570671 | NCBI WGS metagenome assembly OGEN01 (sample SAMEA2582128, study PRJEB24529) | metagenome | biome: Human gut stool | place: China | collected 2011
GCCGGGAAGAAACACATGGCATATTTCATGTCCTCCTCTTTCCACTCGAACATCGGCATCGGTATTCTGGAATACATGGAAAAAGCGATAAATGCCGCCCTCATGGCCGCTCTCCTTTCTCCTGATAGTCCACGTACTGTTCCACAGAGATATCAGAAAATGTGCTCATCTCCTCATATACCTTTGCACCCATCCTGAGAAGCGGGATCATGGCAACCGCCCCGCTTCCCTCGCCGAGATGCATTCCCATGTGAAGAGGTGCCGGAAGATCCAGCATCTGAAGGACCGCCGCCCCGGCAGGTTCTGTGGAGATATGGGACGCGAGCATATAGTCCTTCGCCTCTTTCCTGATGAGAACCGCCAGAAGGCCAGAGACGGTGGAGAGGAATCCATCCGTCAAAACCGGGATCTTTGCCGCCGCTCCGCCGAGGAATAGCCCCGTCATTCCAGCGAGATCAAAACCGCCAAGCTCTGCAAGCACCGTCGCAGCGGACAGCTCTCCACTCTCATATTGTTCTTTTGTTCCATTCCGGTATTCCGGATATTTCTCATAGAAACGGGAAACTGCCATCTCCACTGCCTTTTTTTTCTTCTCAAGTCCCGCGTCAGAGAGTCCGGCGCCCCGGCCGGTCGCCTCTTCAGGTGAGAGCCCCGTGAGCACTGCGCTCATGGCGGCAGCAGGAGTCGTATTTCCGATTCCCATCTCCCCGGCGGCAAGAATTTCGTATCCCATCTCTTTCAACCGGAATGCGAGATCTATGCCGGAAAGAAGTGCCTGAAGACACCCGGTTCTGCTCATCGCCGGTTCCCTCGCGATATTTCCGGATCCTCTTGCCACTTTCCGGTCCAAAATCCGGTGCATGTCAGGCTCTTTCTGCCCGGTCGGCTCACAATCCATTCCCATATCCACCGGATAGAGGTCAGTTCCAGAGATCCGGCACATCTTGGAGGTGGATGTCTCGCCTTTCGTGAAGTTTTCCGCAACGATCCTCGTCACATCTTTACCTGTCTGGGAAACCCCTTCCGCAACGACACCATGATCCGCGCACATGACTGCCAGTGCGGACCGGTCCAGTTTCATTCCCGATGCGTTCCCGCGGATCCCCGCGATCTTTATAATATCCTCCTCCAGAATTCCGAGACTTCCGATGGGTTTTGCCACAGAATTCCAACGCTTTTTCGCAAGCTCCATGGCAGTTCGATCTGCCGGTTCAATCTTATTCAGATATGCTTTCCAGGTCTTTTCTACTGAAGTTTTTTCTGTCATATTTATTTTCATTCTGCTGTCATATTTCATTTCACTACTAGATTTTTCTTTTTCCACGTTTCTGCACATTTAATAAAGTTCTCAGCAATTTTCACATTACTGTAAAAATACAAGTGCGGGAAGCCTGCATAAAAGCTCTCCGTCGTATATCCGCAGTCCCAGCCCCGTGTTCCCACCGGCTTTTTTGCTGCGAAATCCGTCCCGTTCTCCTCCGAATCCCAGTGGTGGAACTCATGGGCGCGGAATTCAATTCCCGCAGGTCCTAACAGTCCCTCTTTCTTTGAGGTAACAGTAATATACCCAAATCTCCCAAGCTTCCCCGTGTCACGGCTGCTGCCCGGCAGCACCCCTGCCATTGGCCATTCCACGCCGTCTGGATCCACGATCGAATCCTTCAGGTACAGATATCCGCCGCACTCCGCGATACACGGCACCTCTTCCATCACCGCCTGACGGATCGCATTCCGCATACTGATATTTTCTGAAAGTGCTTTCGCGTGAAGCTCCGGATAACCGCCGCCAAGATAGACTGCGCAGGTTCCCTCCGGGAGGTTTCTGTCGTGGATCGGGGAAAAATACTGTATTTCCGCTCCAAGTTTTCTCAGAATATCCAGATTATCCTCGTAATAAAAGCAAAAAGCTTCATCTTTGGCGACTGCAACTACTGTTTTCTTAATACCTGTCCCGCAATCCACATTACAAAACTGCCTTACAGCTTCTGGCAATTTCACTTCTATCTCTGCCGCTCTCCCAGCCTCCTCAATAATCCCATCCAGATTGATTCCCACTCGAACCTTTTCTTTGATCAGATCCAGCCGCTCCCGGATCCCCAAAATCTCCTCTGGCATCACAAGCCCCAGATGGCGGGATTTCAGAGTCAGATCCTTTAACTCCGGCACATACCCGAATACCCGGATTCCAAGCTCCCGCTCTGCCCGCTCCTTTAATCCCGGATACAGCATCGGTGACAGCCGGTTAAAGACTACCCCTGTCACATGGCTCTTCTCCTTGTAATCAAGAAATCCTTTTATCGACGCTAAAGCAGAAAGACTCCGCCCCATCATATCCACCAGAAGGATCACCGGCGTATCCGTGAGATCCGCCACCTCCCAGGCACTGGACCGCTCCGAGACACCGCCAAGCCCGTCATAAAAGCCCATGACGCCCTCCAGTACAGCGATCCGGCTCTCTGGAAATTTCTTCATTTCGAGGACTTCCCTGCCGAGCAGATATCTCAGCGTATTCCCGTCCGCAAAAAAGCTGTCCAGATTTCTCGACGGGATCTCCAGCACCGTCCGATGAAACATCGGATCGATATAATCCGGCCCGCACTTAAACGCGCGAACCTCCTGAATTTTCTCTTTCAAAAGAGAAAGAAGCGCACAGGTAAATAACGTCTTCCCCCCGCCGCTCTTTTCTGCCGCGATCATGATCCGGGGAAGGTGGACGGAAACTGCCTGAGAATCCTGATCCCAACACTCCATTCGACCCTTATCCATATTTTCCACTCCTTCATAATCGCTACATTCTGCTGACACAGATTTTTCCCTCAAATGTCACGATCCACACCGGATTCTGCCCCATCATCAGATGACTGGAGCCGACTTTTTTAGACCTCGCGGCAGTCAGCGTAAGAAGATCCGGTTCTGTCACCGGAAGCGTTTTCACGGCTTCAAGGACCGCCGCCAAAGACTCGGGAGTGATGAGGTTTACAACAAACCGTGTTTCAGGATTTTTCTTAAGGCATAGCGCAATGACCTCCTCCATCTTTCCGCTGCTTCCGCCGATGAAGACATGGGTTGGAGCCGGAAGATCTTCTAACGCCTCCGGCGCTGTTCCCGCTATGATCTTCACATTTGTGAGGGCGAATTTTTTGCAGTTTTCATGGAGAAGCTCCACTGCCTCCGGGTTCTTCTCGATAGCGTAGACCTTCACGGAATCGGAAAGACCTGCGCACTCCACAGAGACGGATCCTGTTCCGGCTCCGACATCGTAGAGAACGGAATTTTCCGTGAGTTCCAGCTTTGCCACGGACACGGTGCGGACTTCCATCTTCGTCATCGGAACCTTCCCGCGGGTGAACGCCTCATCGGAAATACCGTGGGATAAAGGTCTTCGGGGCCCGGTCCATTCCGCATAGAGGACGGCCAGTGAAGGGGCTTTCCTGCCCTTTATTTCCTCTGGAGTGGAGGTGAAGATCTGTTCGTCTTCAAGTGTCAGGTTTTCCCCGGCAAAGAGCTTTGTCTCCTGCATCCCAAGATCGATGAGCTGTCCGCAGATCGTTTCATAGAAATCCGAGCCGCCGCCAAGGATAAAGGCACTGCCGGAGCGCTTTAATTCCAAAGCGAAGTTTGCCGCCTGCCCGTGCATGCTGAAGAGTTTCGCGTGATCCCAGGGACGCCGGATCTTCGCGAAAAAATATCCAACGGAAGAGATCCCCGGAATTACTTCCACGGTATAGTTTCCGCGGCGTTCCAGCACTGCACCGAGTTTTTCCGCTGCGCTGTAAAATCCGGTATCACCGGACATGGCTCCACAGATCACCTGTACCTCCGGGTGGGCATCCAGATAGTCCGCAATTTTTTCCGGCTGGTATGCCTCAAATACAGGTTTGTGGAAACTTTCCAGCTGTCTCACACAGCGGCTTGCGCCGACGATCAGATCACATTTGTCGAGGCGTTTTTTTGCCTCACCGGTTAGATAGGATTCGCTTCCGGGTCCTGTGCCGATAAGGAATACCTGGCGTTTCCCAGAATTTTCAGCTGACCTTCCCAGAGCAAAATGCTCCTCCAGATAAGCAATTCCTTCTTCTAACGAGATTCCTTCTTCCACCGGTCTTCCGATCACGACAAGACCGACACCTGCTTTTTTCGCCGCACTGACCTTTTCCTCGAATCCGCCCGCCTTCCCGGACTCCTTCGTAATCCATCCAAGCAACACTTGTTGAAGACAGCGAATAAAAATTAAGTCTTCCGCAAAGGGCCCCTGCATTGCGATCAGATGGCTGCCGTAAAAGCCCATATCGGCGCAGGTCTTTACCACCTCCGGCATGGAAAGGACTCTCGCGTAGATTCTCGTCTCCCAGTCCGGGAGAGCTAAAAATGCGGAGAGCTCCTTACTTCCCGTCGTGACGAATACCGGACCTTCCGTGGTCTTTAAAAAGTCCACTGCCGACTGAATATTCTCCACCGTGATGATCCGGCAGTCTGAACCGTCTGAAATCTTATCCCGCAGGATCCTTAAAAGCGGGGTCCCTGTCTTTTCTGCCGCCTCCCTGATATTTGCCGTGACCACCACCGCAAAAGGATGGGTTGCATCAAGGATCAAGTCATACTTCTTTTCCTGAAACAGTTTCTCCATCTGGATCTCATCGACACGCCCGTCATGGACCTGAAGATTCTCAGCCTTCGGGATCTCCTCTTTTCCATATTCCGTCGCAACAAACACATCAGCCGCTACCTGACTTCCGGCAAGGCGGGATGCCAGAACCCGTCCTTCCGTTGTCCCCGCAAAAACCGCAATTTTCCCTTCCGCTATCTTCATATCCGGTATCCTCTCGGTGTGACCATCCAGTCCTGTCCGCCAAGAACAGACTTTTCGGTCCGGCTGTTTCCGATAAACACAGTCGTGAACATGTCCGCCTCGTAGTCTTTTAATTCCGCGAGTGTCATGACCTTCTTCATTTCCCCGTCCCGTCCGATGTTTTTCACGATCCCGCAGACCGTTTCCGGAGATTTATACCTCAGGAAGATCTCACACGCACGTTTTAAATAGTCGGCGCGTTTTTTGCTCGACGGGTTGTAGAGACAGATGGAAAAATCCGCCTTTGCCGCGGCATCGAGACGGGTTTCGATCGTCTCCCACAGGGTTAAAAGATCACTCAGGCTGATCACTGCGAAATCATGCATGAGCGGAGCGCCGAGGACTGCTCCGCCGGAGAGCGCCGCCGTGATCCCCGGGATTACTTCCAGTTCCACATCCGGATATTTTTCTGCCAGTTCCAGGATCGGTCCCGCCATTCCGTAGACTCCGGCATCTCCGCTGCAGATCATCGTGACAGATCTTCCTTTTTCCGCCTCCGCAAAAGCCATCTCGCAGCGCTCGATCTCCCGTTTCATGGGGGTCGTCAGAAATTCCTTATCAGGAAAGTATGGCTTCGCAAGTTCCACATAGACCGTATAACCTACGATCACGTCACATGTATTTAACGCTTTCACGGCACGGAGCGTCATGGATTCATACTCTCCAGGTCCCATGCCGACCACTGTCAGCTTCTTCATATGTCCGTCCCCTTTCTGAATTCCGTGGAGAAGTCCGGCGCATAGAGTCTTGACTCCTCGTAGCCGTTTGCCTCTCTCGTGCCGAATACATCACCGATAAAGATCATTGCCGTCTTCTTAATTCCGTTCTCCTCTGCGGACTTCGCCAGCGTAGAGACGGTGCAGCGGACGATCTTCTCCTCCGGCCATGTCGCCTTGTAGATGATCCCCGCCGGAGTGTCCGACTCATATCCTGCTTCCGCAAGTTCCTTTTCCATCTGTGACAACAGTCCCGTGCTTAAGAACACCGCCATGGTCGCATGGTGAGCCGCCAGGGAACGGAAGCTCTCCCGCTCCGGGACTCCGGTCCGCCCCGCCATTCTCGTGATGATCACGGACTGGGATACGCCAGGCAGCGTGAGTTCCGCATGGAGACTCGATGCAGCGCCGCAGAAGGAGCTGACCCCCGGGCATACATCGTAAGCAATCTTTTTCTCATCCAGCCGGTCCATCTGCTCCCGGATCGCGCCGTAGATCGCCGGATCACCGGTATGAAGCCGCACCGTCATTTTTCCCTCACGCTCCGCTTTCTCCATGGCACGGATCACCTCGTCAAGAGTCATGTAGGCACTGTTTAAGATCTCACACCCCGGCTTCGTCTCCTTTAAAAGCTCCGGATTCACAAGGGATCCCGCATAGATCACCACGTCCGCCTCCCGAAGGAATTTCTGTCCCCGGACTGTGATCAAGTCCGGCGCTCCGCTTCCGGCTCCCACAAAATGTATCATGATGGTTTTCCTCCTGTTTTTCGAATCTTCATGACCGTCCAAGCATGGTCTCTCATGTCATACTCCCGCTTGCAGTACGGGCAGTGACGGATCTTCATCGCGTCAAAGCTTGCCCCGCAGCTTTCACAGGAGACCTGATGGATCGAGTATCCCGGGTCCTGCGGGATCTGGATATTCTTTCCGACGATCATCCGGATCCTGTCGTTTTTCTCCTTCATCGAACTTCCCCTGTCATATGTATCGCAGAAGTACAGATCGATATCCGCATACACATACGGGCCTTCCTGCCAGCAGTTCCCCACCGACATAGCTCCCCTGTATACAATGTCCGTGATGTTCTGGAAACTTTCCCCATCCCAGGGACCGCGGATAATAGAAAGGTCCTCTCCCGGCTCGGAAAAGATAATATTTTTTGCCAGAGCAATGACCTGGTTTGCAAAGTTTTCATAGCCAAAATCCGGCTCGTAATTCTTCATGAACCGGATCAGCCTGTTTTTGCTGCCAGAAGTGGCAAACAGAAGTCCAAGGCTCTGCATCGCCCGCCAGAAAATATACCCAAGTGTTTTTAAGGCAAACAGCATATATCCGCCGAAGGCTCCGATTACTGGATACCCGATCAGCGGGCAGATCATGGAATATAGTGTCAGAGGATCACCGGTCTTTGCCCTCTCCCATGCCAGGTATGCCAGCATGAACACCGTGAAGATGACTGCCCCTCCGCCGCACAAGGGAGTTAATGTTCTTTTGATCTCTTCCTTGGAATAGCTGAGGTCTTCAATGGAATAAAAATTCGCGACCTTCGGATACAGATCCTGCATCAGAAATCTTGTGTGGCAGTATGGGCAGCCTTCAAACAGCGCCTTGATCTGGCTCACCGCTCCGCAGGACGGGCAGGTACATGGCTCCGTTCCGTCTACCGTCGCCTCATTCGCGAAGGTGATCGTCTGGTATAAGATCTCTTTCTTCCGGAATTTTCCGATGATCCGTCCACCCCTGGAATATGTCGTATTTCTCTGCGCCGTGCGGAATTCTATCACATTCGTATATTTCTTTCCGACCTTCGGCGGGATCGCGCCAGCTGAGGCCAGAAGACCCCGGAGTTCTATGGATGAATCTCTGTGAAGTCCGCGTTTTTCCAACCGCTTCCGCTGCTGGCCCAGAAAATACTTTATATCCTGATTTCCGGTATCCGGGATCGGTCCGCCGGAAAGCCACTCGTTGTATTGTTTCAGGAAGCGGTTATACATCATGGATGCCTTTGTGTCATGGACGCTCCCGTAATTTTTCTGCCTGTTTTCCATAGTGTTTCCTTTAATTTCGATGAATGATCAGAGACCGTAACTTTCATGCGTTGTTCCAAAACTTATTGTTTCAGTTCTTTCAGCGCTAAGTGGAAGCTTATTGATCCAGCTCTTTCAACGCTGACCGCAGAATCGCGTCCGCGCCTTCCGTCTCTCCCAGATACTCTCCCTTTGTCCCGAAGACGATCATTCCCGTCCTCACCTCGTCCCTGGATCGATGGGTAAGGTGCCAATCGGCACGCTTTAAGAATACGTTTATCGTGTCCTCTATGATTCCCGCCTGTTTTAAGTGATTCATCGCCTCATCCGTCGTGTTGGATCTCTGGATCTTTCTAAGGAGTTCCAGGTCCTCGGTTCCGGCAGATAACGCGCAGGACAGCATCGTGTCCATGCGACCATCCGCCTCCCTGGAGTGGGTGTTCATGATCCCGTTTCCGATCTTCACGAGTTTTCCCATGTGACCGGCGATCAGGATACCGGAAAAGCCCAGTTCCGCGGCAAGGTCAATGGTCTTGCCGACGAAGTTGCTCATGGTGACGAGGGAATTCATAAATCCTTCCAGAAGTGATGGTTCTGTTCCCGTTGATAATTCTCCATAAGCCATCTGTTCTGCCTCAACAGCAGCATCCGTGTCCGCCGCGTTACTCCCTTGATGAGCATCGGTACAGAATTTACCATGTTCTACGAGATACCTCTCTAAAAATCCCGCGCCCATATTTCCAGGCACTGCGATCACCCATTTTCTGCCTTCTGCCTTTAAGACATTTAGATGGGTGCGGATCGTCTCGACAAGCGCTTCCTCGCTCATGGGCTCCACAATCCCGCTGGTCCCGAGAACGGAGATCCCGCCCTCGATTCCCAGGACCGGGTTGAAGGTCTTCTTCGCGGCTTCTACGCCTGCAGGAACCGATATTGTGATCGATACCAGGCGAAGCTCTCCGGCTTCCTCCAAAAGCTCGTAGACAGCGTCCCGGATCATCTTACGCGGCACAGAATTGATCGCTGCAGCGCCTACTGGCTGATCCAGACCGGATTTTGTGATGCGACCGATGCCGATGCCGCCGTCGATTCTGACAAGCGACTCAGGAAGTGCCTCTTTCTGATGAGCGGCATTCGCTTTTTTCTGCTGTTTCTGGTTTTCTGGACTCAGACCAGGTTTTTCTCCTGCAGCTCCGAACCCGGAACTTTCCAGATGTGACATCTGAACCTTTTCATAAAAGTTTTTATCTTTCACAAACTCCGCCCGCGCATACACCAGGATCCCGTTCGTCACATCATAATCGTCCCCTGCGTCCTTCCTGACCGCGCACTCCGCCCAACTATCCCCGGAAGTTTTCTCTTCCAGCGATACGCACACCGGAATCCCCTTCGGGGTCATGATCTCCTCCGTCTCCTTCCAGGATCCTGTGAGCAGAAATCGCACCGCCCCCTGAGCCGCCAGAGCCGCGCAGGTCCCTGTGGTGTATCCGCATCTTAACTTTTTATGGTCTTTGTATACAAAGGTATCCATGTTTACCTCGCGATCTCGTTTCTGTCCGCCAGCAGCACCTCTAAAATTCCGTCCGCTGTATAGTCGGAAGCTGTCAGGGCATTCTTCACTCCGTATTCCGCAAGGACTGCCGCTGTCACCTTTCCGATGCAGACTGGTCTCACCGTCTCAAACAGAGATGCCGCTTCCGCCTCACGTCCCGCGAAGAATCCTCGGACGCCGGAGCCGCTCTCAAACGTGATATAGTCGGCAGTTTTAAGTCTCGCAAGCTCCGTCTGCTCCACCAGGATATCATAGATTGGAATATCATCAAACGCATATCCCTGTTCCGCCAGTGTCTCCGTGAGGACCTTCGAGCCTAGCTTTGCCCGCGGGATCAGAAATTTTCCTGCCTCAGCACACGGACAGACATTTTCTGAACTGGAAATGCTGTAGGCTATATTGGCGGCAGCAGTTTTTGCCCCAGAAGTCTCTCCATTCTCCTTCAGGTATTTGACAAGTCCATCTGCCAGCGCCTTCGTTGTATATTCCTCCGGGATAAAGTCCGGCGTGATTCCGACGCTCTCCAGATACTCCCCTGTTCCGCGCCCGACAACCGCAAATTTTAATCCGCCAAGTTTTCTGATATCTACATGTTTCTCCCGCATCCGGTCAAAGAAGATCCGGACTGCATTCCGGCTCGTAAAAATCACCCATCTGTAACGGGAAAGGTCCGCAAACGCCTGATCCAGCCGTTCCATGGACTCCCGTACCACAAGGGATTCCCCCGCGCGGACCGTCTTCGCACCCTCATCGGACAGGCGGCTTATGAGGTCACCGCAGAAAATAAGTATGAGATGTTCAAGAGGGTGTTAATGAAGGAAAACCCT
>OGEN01002217.1_pt1 | contig 9972 bp, 12 predicted proteins | sample 1570671 | NCBI WGS metagenome assembly OGEN01 (sample SAMEA2582128, study PRJEB24529) | metagenome | biome: Human gut stool | place: China | collected 2011
CCACCAGATCGAGGGCTCGGACCGCTTCATCCGATTTGGTGTCAATGTCCGCTTCTTCAACATTGAGGGCACCGAGGATATGCTCATCGACACAGTGGGCATGAACACCCTGTTCCTGCCGGACCTCCAGTACCACTTCCATAGCATGGATCCCAACTGGGTAGTGAACCACGCCTATAATGCGGCGTCGTACATACTGGAGCATGATAACCCCATTGGGGATGGGGAAACGATTGACGGCATAGAGAATGGCCGGATGAGCCGGGAGATTCAGTGGAAGTGCCAGTACGAGGATGCCCTGATCCAGCCGCCCAGAGGAGTGGTGGACATCCATATGGGCGACTATGCTTCCGGAAAACGCTGAACGTATAGAATGACTGCATGTACAGCCGGAGAAAATGTTTGCTCCCCTTAAGCGGATTTTACATTCAGCGGGTTATCTTGGCTATTGTATGATAGAAAATAACAGGAGAGAGTACACAGCTGACGTGTGGATGAACGCATCGGGGGGAGCCGATTTATGAGAAAGAACATTTCCCCACAGCATATTGTGGGGGGCGTCGGGACTGCGCAGCCGCGTGACTTCCTGCGCTGCGGATAAGGGAGGAGTGATCGATTTGCATCCAGAAGAATGCCTGATCTGCAAGGCGCCGCTGGAATATCTGGTCCGGGACGAGGACATGGAGTGCGCCATCTGCCATAAAAAGGAATCCAGCAAGACCCGGTGCGTCAACGGCCATTATGTTTGCAATGACTGCCATACCCAGGGCATGGACACCATCTTCGGCCTGTGCTTGGCGGAGACTTCCGCCGACCCCGCCGCTATCCTCCGCCGGATGATGGACCTGTCCTTCTGCCATATGCACGGGCCAGAGCACCATGTGATGGTGGGAGCGGCGCTGCTCACCGCCTATAAAAATGCCGGGGGCAAGTTGGACCTGGAGAGCGCTCTCCGGGAGATGTACAGCCGGGGCAAAGCTGTCCCCGGCGGGGCCTGCGGCTTCTGGGGCGCCTGCGGGGCGGGGATCAGCGCGGGGCAGTTCCTGGCCATCGCCACGGCATCTACGCCCCTGGCCCGGGAGCCCTGGGGATTGAGCAATCAGATGACCGCCCGGGCCCTGGACAGCATCGGCAAGGTGGGTGGCCCCCGGTGCTGCAAACGGGATTCCTGGCTGGCCGTCCAGGCCGCCGTGGACTTTGTCCGGGAGCACCTGGGGGTGGAGATGCAGCACAGCGTGCCCGTCTGCTCTTACAGTGCCCGAAACAGCCAGTGCATCGGAAAACGCTGCCCCTTCTCGGCGGCAAAGCAAAGGGCTCTCGAGGCGAAAACAGCCCCGAGTTTCTGAAAGGCCAGAAGCTCCGGGACATACTTGTTTTTCCGGAGAATCTGCTCCATAGGGGTCCCTTGGGCAGCTCGTCCACCAGCTTGCCCAGATACCGGATATCCCGTATCAGCAGGTCCCATACCCGGACACCGCAGACCTTGTCGGTGATGAGGGCACGGTCAGGATTCATGGCGGGGGCACGTTGAAAAAAGTGAGCGCAGGTGACGCTGGACCGCTCCAGCCGGGCGAGGTCCGCCAGCGTGTACCCGGTGAGACAGGCAGTTACCTGGTCCACCTCCGCCCGGGTGCGGCCCTTTTTCACTTATGATGGATACAAGATCAGCCTGGGCAAGGAGGGCAGGAAATGAACCTGAAGGGGGCCCTCGTTTCCGGAACAGGCTGCAGGTCCTGACGGAAGAGCGGCCGCCCGGGGCGCCGCTGCTTGAGGCGAGGGGTGATAATCCCTCCTGAAATGCACAGACTATTTCTGCTCTTTGGATGTGAAGGGGCGGGTGGATTGGAGACCTTAGCAGATTATCTGGCGCAGGCGAAAGCGCCGCAGCGCCGCGTCCGTATGGCGGAGGTGCTGGAGTGGGCGGAACGGACGTTTTCCGGCCTGGAGCCCAGGGTTGCGTGGAACCAGCCCGTGTTCACAGATCATGGCACGTTCATCATCGGGATCAGCGTCTCCGCCGGGCATCTGGCCGTTTCTCCGGGGCGGGCTTGGAGGGCTTTTTCCGGGAAATCGCCCGGGGCGGCTATGCCGGGGCAAAATGCTGTTCCGCATCCCGTGGGAGAGGGACGTGGATTACACGCTGCTGCGCCGGATGATCGCCTTCAACCGCACCGAAAAGGCCCACTGCAAGACTTTTTGGCGGGGGAAGGCATGACGGCCTGGATACCTTGGCGGGCCAGGGCGCTACTTGCCGGAATCTACCTGCCCCGGTCCGACACCAGGGGCGCGCTTTGCCCGGCCGCTCCCGCAGGATCTGGCCCGATGAGGCGGAAGTCCGCGGAACAAACTGCGGCCCCCGGCCCGTGCCGGATGGGGAAAACGCCTTGTATAAGCAGGGGGCAAGCGCGGCACTGGACGGAAAACCTGCGGAACCATGCGGGCGGCAGTGCGCCGCCCGGTCAAAGGAGGACGACCCATGCCCAACCGGCTGCAATTTGAACAATCCCCGTATCTGCTCCAGCACCGGGAAAATCCCGTGGACTGGCGGCCCTGGGGGAGCGAGGCATTCCAGACCGCACGGGAGGAGGACAAGCCGGTGTTCCTCAGCATCGGCTACTCCACCTGCCACTGGTGCCACGTCATGGCCCATGAGTCCTTTGAGGACGAGACGGTGGCGGAGGCGATCAACCGGGATTTTATCCCGATCAAAGTCGACCGGGAGGAGCGCCCGGATGTGGACGCGGTCTATATGGCCGCCTGCGTGGCTATGACAGGCTCCGGCGGATGGCCGCTGACGGTGCTGCTCACGCCGGAGCAGAAGCCCTTCTGGGCGGGGACGTACCTCCCCAGACAGGCGCTGCTGTCCCTGCTGCAGCAGGCGGCGCGCCTGTGGCGGGAAGATAGGGGCAGTCTGCTGACCGCCGGAGAGGCGCTGACCGACCGGCTCAGGGAAGCGGAGGGCGCAGGCACCGGCTTTCCAGACCGGGCACTGGCAGGCATGGCGGCGGGCCTTTACGCCCGGAGTTTTGACACCCGCTGGGGCGGCTTCGGGCACGCGCCAAAATTCCCCACGCCTCATAATCTGATCTTCCTGCTCCGGTATGCCCGGCGCACAGGGGAGTCCCAGGCCGGGGCCATGGCGGAGCAGACGCTGGAGAGCATGTACCGAGGCGGCCTGTTCGACCATGTGGGCGGCGGCTTTGCCCGGTACTCTACCGATGAAATGTGGCTGGTGCCCCACTTTGAAAAGATGCTCTATGACAACGCCCTGCTGGCACTGGCCTATACGGAGGCCTATCAGCAGACCCGGCGCCCGCTCTATGGGGAGATCGTCCGCCGCACGCTGGATTACGTCCTGCGGGAGCTGCGTGATTTTCAGGGCGGATTCTACTGCGGACAGGACGCGGACAGCGAGGGCGAGGAGGGGAAATACTATGTATTCACCGCAGGCGAGCTGAGAGACCTGCTGGGACCGGAGGACGCAGAGGCGTTCTGCGGCTGGTACGGCGTCACCGAGACGGGGAACTTTGCGGGGAAAAATATCCTCAACCTAATCGGCCGGGAACAGGTCCAGCGGGAGCCGGTGCGCATCAGGCCCCTGCGGGAGAGGGTGTATGCCTACCGCTTGGAACGGACCTGCCTCCACAGGGACGACAAGGTGCTTGCCGCATGGAATGGACTGATGATTGCGGCCCTGGCCCGGGCGGGACTGGCCCTGGATGAGCCCCGCTATCGGGACGCCGCCGTGGGAGCCGCGGCATTTTTGAAGCGGAGCCTCACAGAGGAAAACGGTCGTCTGCTGGCCAGATGGCGGGCGGGGCAGGCGGCCCACCCCGGAAAGCTGGATGATTACGCCTTCTGCGCCTGGGGCTTGCTGGAACTCTACGGCGTGACCTTCCGGACCGCCTATCTGGCGGAGGCCAGGGACCTGACGGCACGGCTGCTGGAGCAGTTTTTTGACGGGAAAAACGGCGGGTTTTACCCCTACGCGGCGGATGGGGAACAGCTCATCACCCGGACAAAGGAGACCTATGACGGGGCCATGCCGTCGGGCAATGCAGCAGCGGCGCTGGTTCTCTCCCGCCTGGCCCGCCTCACCGGGGAGGCCCGCTGGCGGACCGCCGCCGATCTACAGCTGGGCTATCTGGCTGGGGCCACCCGGACCTATCCCGCCGGACACGGTTTTGCCATGCTGGTGTTTCTGGAGGAGCTGTGGCCCTCGGCGGAGCTGGTCTGCGCGGCCCAGACCATGCCGGAGGAGTTGGCGGCTTTTCTGCGGGAGGCCTCCAGGCCCGAACTGACGGTGCTGGTGAAAACGCCGGAGACGGCAAAGCCGCTGGAGGAGCTTGCCCCCTTCACGGAGGCCTATCCGATTCCGGAGACAGGCGTCCGGTACTATCTATGCCGGAACGGCGCCTGTGCCCGGCCGGTGGACAGTATTTCAGAAGTCAGACGGCTGCTGGAACAGAACTGAGGATCCTGCCCAAAGGGCTCCGCCGGACCGCGCGGTTTGCCGCATGACGGGTTCCTTTTCCGTGGCCTGCCGCTCTGCAAAACAAGGATAGAAAAACTGCCCGGAGGAATCTGTTCCATCAGATACTCCGGGCAGCTGTGTTCTTTTCAGGCCGCCTGCATCCCGGATGCCTGCATTTTGAACGGGATGGGCATATATGCGGGAGGACTTCAGCCGTTCTCTGCCGCATTTCTTCGATCAGGCGCCGCCTGCCAGATATTCTTCCGCCATGTGGACCGCCATGGCCCCATCGGCCACGGCCGTCACTACCTGGCGCAGCGGCTTCGTCCGTACATCGCCCACGGCATAGACGCCGGGGAGATTGGTCCTTGTGGTTTCGTCCGCCGTCACATAGCCGCCGGCATCCAGCTCCAGCTGGCCTTTCACCAGCTCCGTGGCCGGCTTTCTGCCGACGCTGATGAAGAGCCCGTCGCAGGGAAGGACGGATTCCGCCCCGGTCTGCACATCCCGCAGCCGGATGCCGGTCAGCTTCTCTTCGTGCAGCAGCTCCGTAACAGTGCTGTTCCAGCGGAATTCCACGTTCTCTGCCTGTATCAGTGGCTCGTGGTAGATCTTCGTGGCCCGCAGCTGGTCCCTGCGGTGCACCAGGACCACCCTTTCGGCGATACGGCTCAAAAGCAGGGCGTCGCCGGCGGCGGAATTCCCGCCGCCCACCACGGCGACCGTTTTGCCCTTGTAGCGCATCCCGTCGCAGGCGGCACAGTAGGCCACACCCCGGCCCACCAGGGCCTCCTCGCCTGCAAGGCCCAGCTCCCTGGGATTGGCTCCGGTGGCAAGGATTACCGTCCTGGCATAAAAGGTCCCCTCGCTGGTCTTCAGCGCCTTGGGGGCAGCGGTCAGCTCCATGCGCTCCACCTGTGCGTACGCTGTCTGCGCACCGAACCGCTCTGCCTGCCGCTGCATCTTCTCCGCCAGGGTGAAGCCGTCGATCCCGTCCTCAAAGCCGGGATAGTTGTCGATCTCCTCCGTCAGGGCCATCTGCCCGCCTGCCGAGAGTTTCTCCAGCACCAGTGTATCCAGCCCGGCCCTGGCTGCATAGAGCGCCGCCGTATAGCCGCCCGGCCCGCCGCCCACCACGATCATGTCGTAGACACGAGTTTCGCCCATGGATTCCGCCTCCTTACTTCGCCATAGCCTCCTGGATGAACTGGTCGATGGCCGCTTTGGACCCGGGGTTGACGATAGAATCCACGGCTTTCCCGTCCCGATACAGGACCAGCGTAGGAATGACCTCGATCTGCACCGCCTCGGCCAGCGCGGCCTCCTCGTCGATGTTTACCTTCGCCACGGTGAGACGGTCGCCGTATTCGTCCGCGATCTTCTCATACGCGGGCCCGATCCGGCGGCAGTAGCCGCACCAGGGAGCCCAGAAATCCACCAGGATGGGCTTGCCGCCCTCTGCCATCTGCTGGAATTGTTCCTTGTTTAGATTGATAGCCGCCATGCTGGTCAGCTCCTTTCCTTGGTTTGGTCCTAGTATAACCGAAAGTCCGCGATTTTTCTGTGACGACATCACCCAAAACACGGGATTTTCCGAAAAGCGGGCCGGTTGACAGCAAAGCTCCTGTCAACTATACTGAGAACACGATGAGGAGGGACACGGAATGACCTTTCAGGACTATTTTCCCATCTGGAACAAGCTCCAAACAGACCAGCAGGACCGGATCCGCAGCAATCTGAATTTCCGAACCGTGAAGAAGGGGACGATCCTGCACAACGGGGACATGGACTGCACCGGACTCCTCCTGGTGAAGGCGGGGCAGCTCCGGGCCTATATCCTCTCTGACGAGGGGCGGGAGATCACCATTTACCGCCTGTTCGACCGGGATCTGTGCCTGTTCTCTGCGTCCTGCATCATGCGCTCCATCCAGTTTGAGGTCACCATCCAGGCGGAGAAGGACACGGACCTCTGGGTCATTCCCGCGGAGGTCTACCAGGACATCATGGAGGCGTCGGCGCCTGTGGCCAACTACACCAACGAGCTGATGGCCAGCCGGTTCTCCGAGGTCATGTGGCTGATGGAGCAGGTCATGTGGAAGAGCCTGGACAAGCGGGTGGCGGCCTTTCTGCTGGAGGAGGCTTCCATCGAGGGGAGCAGCGTGCTGAAGATCACCCATGAGGCCATTGCCAATCACCTGGGCACCCACCGGGAGGTGATTACCAGGATGCTGCGCTATTTTCAGAGCGAGGGCATGGTGCGGCTCTCCCGGGGCATGGTCCGGCTCCTTGATGAGGACAGGCTGCGGCAGTTGCAGGATTGAGCCGCGTGATACGGCACGGTCATGTGCGGCTGTTCCTTGCTTTGCAGATCAGCTGTGTCATGGTGCCCATGGGGCAGTAGACACACCAGCTGCGGGGCTTGAACAGCACCATGGTGATTAGCCCCAAGACTGTGGATGTGAGCATGACGCCGTAGAAGCCGAAGGCGAACTGCGCCACGCCGGGATGGAAAAGGGTGCCGTGGTAGGCCCAGTTCCAGGGCAGCTTGAAGGTCCACAGCAGGGTGACCGCCTGCCCCAGATCCCGCACACCGGCGAACACCAAATAGGTGTTCCACAGCATCAGAAAGAACATGGCGAAGAAAAAGGCGAGAAATCCGTATCGGAACGCCTTGCTTTTCATCCATTTGGGGATGTCTTTCCTGCGGGACAGCCCGAAGCGCCCGCCCAGCAGCCCAAACAGCTGGCCCCGGCCGCAGTAGCGGTTGCAGTAGCTCTTGGTCCCGCTGACCACGGAGATGATGAGGGGGATGAAGAAGCACAGCAGGCCCAGCCAGGCAAACAGAATGTTGAAAAATCCCAGCAGGAGGTACAGGAGCGAAGCGATCCACAGATAGTCGTACCAGTGCTTCTTCATGCCTCTACCTCCCGGATTTTGATGACGCTGGCCGGACACTCCCTGGCGCACTTGCCGCAGCCCACGCATTTGTCCTGCCGGACCTGGGCCATAACGCCCCGCACGATCTCAATGGCCTGCAGGGGACAGACCTTCACACAGCAGCCGCAGGCCACACAGGCTGACGGGTCCACCACGGCTCTGCGCCGCTTTTTCACGGAATTCATAGCATGCCTCCCTAAATTGAGTGGGTTCATCATACCGCAAATCTATGAATCGCACCGTGATGAAATCACAAATGCCGCAGGCCGAATAGCACCGCACGCACCGGCCTAAACGGGATGCGGGGAAGGTGAGGGCACGTCCGGGGCTTGTGCCTTGGAGGGACAGCTGTGAGGAAGGTCATCTGTTTCGCCGATTCCAGCACCTGGGGCTACGATCCCCGGTCCCGGCTGGGCGGGCGCTGTGCCCCGGGCAGCTGATGGGTGGACATCCTGGCGGCCGAAACCGGATGGGTGTTGGGCAACTGGGGCGCCAACGGCCGGGAGCTCCCCGACGCGGCACCTGACATTCCGGCGGACACCGACCTGCTGATCGTGATGCTGGGCACCAATGACCTTTTGCAGGGCCGCAGGCCCAAGGCCACGGCGGAGCGGATGGAGCGATTCCTGACCAGCCTGGAGCTGGCACGGGGGAAGATCCCTCTGTTGGCGTTGCCGTCCCGGTCCCTGGGGGAATGGGTGCCGGGCCAAATGCTCATTGCCGCTTCCCGGACCTTCGCCGGGTGCTGCCGGACCCTTGCCGGGCGGTGGAACGTCTCCCCGGCCTATGACGGTGTGCCACTTCGCGGAGCAGGGGCACAGGGCCCTTGCCGCCGGGATTTCGCCCCATGAAACGCATCATTCCCCGGCACCGTGCGCCTGCTGGAGGGAACCATCAATGGGAGAACCGGTGCCGCCCAGAGCGGGCCGCTGCGGCTCCGGCGGGATATGGGGATATCAGCAAATCCGGCAGGGGGCTTATGGAGCGCTGCCCCGAGCATTGACGGCGGGAGCCTTTCGCGCAGACGCGCACGGAAACGAGACAAGGAGGAGCACCATGCGGATTCTGATGCTGGGCAACAGCCTCACCTCTGCCCAAGATATGCCGGACATCCTGGCGGAACTGACCGGGGCGGAAGTGGTCTGCCATACCCGGGGCGGGGCCCGGCTGTCCGAGCATCTGAACCCGAACACCCGGCTGGGCGCCCGAACGCAGGCGGCGCTTGCAAAGGAGCAGTGGGACTATGTGGTGCTGCAGGAAATGAGCCACGGCTCCATCACCGCTCCCGGGAGCTTTTTCGCCAGCGTGGAGCGGCTCTGCCGGCAGATCCGGGAGAACGGGGCCATCCCGGTGCTCTATGCCACCTGGGCCTATCAGAAGGGTGGGGCCCGGCTGTCGGCCAAGGGATGGGACTATGGCGGGATGGCCCGGAACCTGTCCGCGGCGTACCGCAGGGCGGCGGAGGAAAACCGCGCCCTGCTTGCCGACGTGGGGCGGCGGTTTTACCAGCTGCCCGGCACGCAGGACCTCTACGCCGCCGATGGCGTCCACCCCAGCGGGCAGGGGGCCCGCATTGCGGCGGAGACCATAGCGGCGGCGATTCAACGACACAAGGAGGACCCATCATGATTCGGGACATCTGCAAAGACCAGGCATTTCTGGCCCAAAAGGCCGAGCCCGCCTCTCCGGAGGACCTGCCGGTGGCGGCGGATCTGCTGGAGACACTGGAAGTCCACAGGGACGGCTGCGTAGGTATGGCGGCCAACATGATCGGCGTGAACAAGCGCATCATCGCCTTCGACAACCAGGGCGCCTATATGGTCATGTTCAATCCGGAGATCGTGAAAAGGGCCGGCCCCTATGAGGCGGAGGAGGGGTGCCTGTCCCTCTCCGGCACCCGCAGAGCCCGGCGGTGGGAGTCCATCAAGGTCCGCTGGCAGAACGAAAAATTCCAGGAGCGGATCAAGACCTTCACCGGCTGGACGGCCCAGATTATCCAGCACGAGATCGACCACTGCGAGGGCATTATCATCTGAGGGGGAGGGGAAACCTATGAAACTTGCCATTCTCTCCGACACCCACGGCCTGCTGCGGCCGGAGGTCACGGAGCATCTAAAGACCGCCGACGCCATCCTCCATGGCGGAGATATCAACAGGCAGAGCATCGTGGATGAGCTGCGGCAGTATGCGCCGCTGTACATCGTCCGGGGCAACAACGACAAGGACTGGGCGGAGGCCATCCCGCACGATCTCACCGTTACCCTGGGCGGCGTGACCTTTTTCATGGTCCACAACAGAAAGGAGGTCCCGGCGGACCTGGCCGGTGTGGACGCGGTGGTGTTCGGCCACTCCCACAAGTACGTGCAGGAGGAGAAAGGCGGCGTCCTCTGGCTCAACCCGGGCTCCTGCGGCCCTCGGCGGTTCCATCAGGAGATCACCATGATGACGGCGGAGGCGGAGGATGGGAAGATCCGGGTGGAGAAGGTCATCATCCCCCACGGGACGGCGTGAGAACGGCGGGAAGACTGCTTCTCACCGGCGGTTCCGCCGTCTGCGGGGGC
>OGEN01002219.1_pt1 | contig 9964 bp, 10 predicted proteins | sample 1570671 | NCBI WGS metagenome assembly OGEN01 (sample SAMEA2582128, study PRJEB24529) | metagenome | biome: Human gut stool | place: China | collected 2011
ACCAGAACTGGGAGGGAACACCCCTTTTTTCCTGTCAGGTCACCCTGCTCTGGCAGGATGACACACTGCTCCGCATTGAGGGCCAGCGCCTGTCCGGCACCATAACCTCGTCCAGCGAGGAAGAGACCCTCTCTGCCGCCACAGTCCTGGTCCGTTTTCTGGCCGGTGTGACAGAGGGTGGCTTTGTGTGCAGCCGCATTGACGAAATGAACGCGGGCTATCTGATTGTCAGCGGCACCACGCGGCCTGTCGAGCTCACACCGGTCTGGCGCATCACCACAGACAGCGGCGCCTATTATGTGGACGCCATAACGGGAGAGCTCTCCCCCACCGAAGATTGACAAATGCCCCCTCCTACCATTTGTGTCCGACTTGGACACATCCAGCTTATCCAGGCTGGTGCCGACCTGGTTCCATACCTGGATGAGCACCACCTCATCCCCGCTGTAGAGGCGACGGAGCGAATCCGGCGTGATTCCTTTTCCGCAAGCTCAGTCAGCAAGCGCGGTACTTGCGGAATTTTGGACTTGATTGCTACCCGCAATAAGGGAATGGGCGCCGGGCTGCAATAATTTCATGCCGTACCTCAAATTTTGTATCGTATTTTTACCTCTGCCCGTGGCACCCTAGTGGTGAGGTGATACTATGGCAAAGCAAGGTATGTCCCGCCCCGAGCGGACGCACACCCAACCCCACAACGACGCCCCACCCGTCCCCGAGCTCCAGGGCAAGGCGAAGCACACCAAGAAAAAGGCCAATCCCATTGTGGCAGGCACCTCCGGCCCCACAATGCTGGTTTACCATGAGCGTCCGATTCCCGTTGACGCATACCCCGAGCTGGACACCGATCTGGCGCGGGATAACTTGGAGAATGACCTCCCTGCTGCTGATCTGGAAGATCTATAGTCCTGAGCCGCCCCTTTCATGGGGCGGCTTTTTGTGGACCATTTCGAACTACTCAACCGTTGCGGTCATAGGATACTCTACCGTATTTGGGAGAGGAGGTTCTACTGTGGAACCAGATAAGTCCGTAACCATGTACGCCACGGTATGCAGATCCTGCGCCTCACAGCTTCTTGTGTGCGACCATTGCACCAATCAAGCCGTCGTTGTGCACGCCGGTAACGCTCTCTGTTTTTGCCCTGGCTGTCAAGTATGCATCCACTACAACGGAGTAATGACGCATAGCATCCCCCCGCAGATCAGCGCCACCTGTATTCACGCCATGGGATAATGATTCTCTCGGCCTACAGGATGCTCGCTTAGCCGCTGGACTTCTCGTCTTTGCCGGGTACTCCCACGGCTCCTATTCGGCATTCCAACAATACATGCCGCCCGCGTGGGACACGGAATGTTCCGACCGGAAATGCAAGAAGCAGCTTCTAAACAGTTGAAAAAGCTTCGCCTATACATCCCTCAGGCTCCTGTGGTAAACCTTACTTGTAAGTTAAGGAGGACTGGCAGATCACCTTGTATAAGTGCGCCCCTATCCGGATACTACATACAGATTTACTGGTTAAAAAGCAGGATATATTATGGTATCAAAGCTGTGATTGATTTTTGTAACCACTCGCTGAAATCACGGGGCATGCGCCGGATTGCTGGCCGTCTGTTCGTCGGACTTTGATCCGCGTTGTGCACGTTGTAATGTTTGTACGCCGGCAATGGGCTTATTGCGCCCTGATCTACTGGTTATGTAAAGACGAATTATTTTAATCATCATAATTAGAATGATAGTAAAAAGTGCAGCTATATGGCTGTGTTGTTTTATGCTATGCTAATTCCGTTATCAGGTGGCATTTCTCACCCGTGGATTTATTCCAACTCCCTGGAGACTTGACAGAGCTAAAAACAGACCGGCCTTCATTTGGAATATTCACCCATCTGGTCCGAAAACAAGCACGAATTGTTTTCGGGCCTTTTTCTGTCCAAAAGGATAACACAAACCTGGCGCAGAGGAGCGCTCCCCATGCCGGTTTCACCAGTATGCAGTGTATCTTTCCGTCCTGCTGCCGGGGGCGGACCACGGACGCCGGCAGTATCATCTGCCCCTCACCCAAGGACGCGCGGCCGCTGTGGGAGCCCGGCTGGCCTCCATCCTCTCATTCCAGTCACCTCAATGCGTTTACCGCTCCCGGTGCTGACTGTGATGGGAGTTTCCCGCGGAAATCTGCCAGAAACAGTCGGCCCGCGCCGTTGGGTGCACTGCGTCCTTTTTTGATTTTGAAAAGCAAGAGCGGCCGCCGGTTTCACTGAATCCCATCCTGGATCCACGCCTCCGGTATCATCTCGAGCAGACGCTACAGGGATGCAAGCTCCTTATCCCGGACGGTGTGCCCACCCATCAGGACATCACGGTCCTCCAGGCTTTTCGTTCCTACGCCCAAGAGCCGGACTCCACTCGCTCAATGGCCTCCCACGGCCTCCGACACACCTACGCGGGCGAATGGTACGAAGCCAACATCTCCCTATGCAGCCCAAAAGGCCGTGGCCGGGTTCCTCGGCCATGGGCGGGACGATGTGACCAACCTCTATTTTATGTCCCGCCCAAGACAGACCGTGAAGCGGCAGGAAATGATTTTGTCGTCCCTCTTATTTTCTCTAATGTTTTCCATTTGATACACCCTTAGGCTATCCAACATGAACGCCGGAAGCAGGGTCACGCCGCTCCTATCTCCAAGGGCGCTCCAATGCCTGACACGGAGCCCCACCATGACAATCCCTTTGACACCGATTTGCAAGTCCTCCATTCAAAGGACTTTTTCGCACGCATGAAAAGCACGGTTAAACCCGTGACGCCGATGATAACGCCGTGGTCGGTGTCCACCGTCTGGCGGCCCAGGTAGTGGGCCCCCCGGGGCCTGCCGGGGCGGTTCAGATGGCCGTCCTCCGGGTCAGTGTGGCACACACGCTTTCTGGTGTGGCAGCTATCCTTTTTGAGCTGTTTGGTTCGTTTGGAACGGTGTTTTCCGGTCCACTGGGCCGGTTCCTCCAGCCCCTCCTCCCCGTAGGTGTCCAGACGGTCTCAATAATTCCCTGGGCTCTCCTGGAGCTCCATCAGCTCCTCCGAGGCACGGGAGGCATTGGCCTTCACATAAGTCGGTACCCACCAGCCGACCGGTCACAGGGCCGTTTGGGACACACTGGCGTACTATTTCCTCAAACAGCCGCCGGAAGCTCTTGCCGAAGGAGGGCTTCCTCCACCGCAGCTGGGAGACGGGACTGTGGTCCGGCACCCGGTCCAGGAGGTCCAGCCCAAGTACGTCCGAATTGGGGACTTTGTCAGCGGCTTCATCGTGGCCAGAAGTGCCAGAGGGTTTGGGGGCACCCCAACAAGCATTTTTGCGGTGCAAAAACGTCAAGTATCTATACACTTGCCTTGCTTGATACTAACGTGCACCCCACAAACCTGCGGAAATGCAAAAAATCGAATTATCTTCCTATCCTTGATGTATTCAAGGATTTTGCTACAATAGTAGTTGACGATTCCCCCAATCACAATAGAAATCTGAGGAAAATCTTAATATTTTCTCATGTAAGGCTCAACAATTATAATATCCCTTTCTATTACAATATGTGGAGGACGATGCAAAGGAGGAGCGAAGTATCATGCCGGACAAAATACTAGTCGTCGATGATGAGGTCGAGATTGCGGATTTGATTGAAGTATATCTGAACAACGAAAATTATAGCGTGTTTAAATTCTATTCTGCAAAAGAAGCCCTCGAGTGTATCAACACAACAAACCTTGACCTTGCGATCCTGGACGTCATGCTACCGGATATAGATGGATATACGCTATGCCAGAAAATCAGAACAAGACACACATATCCAATTATTATGCTGACAGCCAAAGACGGAGAAACGGATAAAATCAACGGTCTGACACTTGGTGCAGACGACTATATGACAAAACCTTTTCGTCCGCTTGAATTAGTTGCAAGGGTGAAATCTCAGCTGCGGCGGTACAAAAAATACAATCCCGCGCAAGCTGAAGCGGAGGCCGGTGATGTCATGACCCACGCCGGTTTGGAGATGAATGTAAAAGCACACCAGTGTTTGTTGGATGGAAAATCACTTACGCTGACGCCTACTGAATTTTCGATCTTACAGATCCTTTTAGAAAGCAAGGGAACGGTTGTCAGCGCCGAGGAGCTTTTTTACAGGATTTGGGCGGATGAATATTACAGTAAAACGAACAACACAATCACGTCCCACATTCGCCATTTAAGAGAAAAACTGAATGATACGATGGACAATCCAAAATATATCAGAACGATATGGGGGGTCGGTTATAAAATTGAAGATTAAGTTCAGCAACGATTATGCTACATTTCGGGCTAAAATCACGCGTCGTTTTTGCGGTAACGCTTTGTTATCGATCCTTATCGTAATTGTTCTTTATGTGTTGCTGTGGAGACAGCGAGGAGGAAACCTAATTGCATACTTTTTGATGCATTTTTTTGGAGTAGACCGTGAAACTGCGAACATGATCTATTTCTACTATTTTCGAAGTTACAGGGAAGTGTTCTTTGCAGCGGCAATTACATTCGTCTTTGCGTTTTTGCTCCTGCGCCTATTCCGATGGATGACCAAATACTTCAAGGAGATCGATCAGGGAATTGACGCTCTGCAGGTGGACGATTCAAAGGCGATCCGCCTATCACCAGAAATGCTGCCATTTGAGAGTAAATTAAATGCTGTAAAGCAGACACTGGAGCGACAAAAGGCGGAAACGGCCCTTGCGGAACAGCGGAAAAATGAGTTGGTAATGTATCTGGCCCATGATATTCGTACCCCACTCACATCCGTTATCGGCTACTTGAGCCTTTTGCACGAAGATCCGGATATGCCAGCCCCTCAGCGTGTGAAGCATGTACGTATTACATTGGAAAAAGCGTACCGGCTGGAAAAGATGATCAATGAATTCTTTGAAATCACTAGGTACAATTCACAGCAAATCAAGCTAATAAAAGAGTCGATAGACCTCTCCTATATGCTGATACAATTATCCGATGAGTTGTCTCCGGTCTTTTCTCAGCGCGGGCTCTCAATTAAACTGGAAATTGATGAAGATTTAACAGTTTGTGCGGATGCGGATCAGTTGGCCCGTGTATTCAGCAATATATTAAAAAATGCGGCGGCATACAGCTATCTGAATACAGAAATCAGAATCTCTACCGAGAAAGTGAGAGGACATATCTTCGTCATTTTTCAAAACAAGGGGAATACAATCCCGGCTGAGAAGTTGTCCTCCCTCTTTGATAAGTTCTACCGCTTGGATGAATCCCGCGCCTCTGATACAGGCGGCACGGGGCTTGGGCTGGCAATTGCAAAGGAAATCATTCTTTTACATGGCGGTACGATCCATGCATCGAGCGAAAATGACACGGTCACATTTACGGTTCAACTGCCTGCGGCAGATTCAGAAAACATCTATCCTTCCTCAAGTTTTTCTCAAGAAACAAACAACTGAATATTCAAACTTGCCACGCTCCTGTTCAGTACAATGATAACTGTCAGGAGCGTGGTTTATTTTGCATTTTAGAAAAGGAGCATACCTATGAAAGAAACATTCGGCCAAAAAACCAGGCGGAGTCACAAGCGCAACCAGCGGGTAGTGATGTTTTGGCGCGCATTTGTTTTTGCGTTTGTCATCGCAGGAGTCTGGCTTTTTAGAGGAACCTTATTTCAGAATGATAGCGACGCATCTTCCACGGGCACCAATCAATCCTGGCATGATGCGTGCGGGACGGCGATAGTAGGCAAAAATACAGATGTTACCCAGGCGCCGATGGATCATGAGGTCTGGCAGAAACTGCAAGACTTGGTGAGCCAGGATCAGCGGGTTCAGCAGGTCATAGATAACTGCGAAATCTATCCCGAGGATATTTTGAAAATGCTGTCCAGAAACCTGGATATGCTGAATTTTGTTTTAGAGTATCCAGAGAAAGTAGGGCAGGTTTTTGCTGAAACTGTCGGAGAGGTTGAAGTAGGAGAAGTTCCGCTTCTTCTGCAATACGATCAACGCTGGGGTTACGGCGACTATGGCAACAGCTCCGTTGCCGTCAGTGGATGCGGGCCAGCCTGCTTATCCATGGTGATTACCAGCTTAACGGGCGATGACACCATTACGCCGTATGTAGTGGCCCAATACGCCAGTGAGCAGGGATACTATGTTCCCGGCGCTGGGACTGCCTGGACACTTATGAGCGAAGGAGCGAAGCACTTCGGAGTAATCGGGGAGGAACTGCCCTTGACAAAATCGATTATGGAGGGTGTCTTGAAGGAAGGCCGCCCCATCATTTGCAGTATGCGGCCCGGAGATTTTACAACAACCGGACATTTTATTGTGATTACCGGCATAAAGGACGGACAGTTTACAGTCAATGATCCCAACAGTACGGAGCGGAGCAATATGCTGTGGGATTATGATACTTTGAAACCGCAAATCAGCAATCTATGGGCATTTCAAGCCTTATAAAATGGTCCAAACTGTACCCCGCCAGAAAGCGCGGAGAGTAAGGAGGCAACGTACCAGGATACTTATTTCAATTTGCGTATTATATAGGAGGAATCTTTCCCATGGATTTTTACGCCAACGAAGGAAAGGCCGTTACCATTCAAGCTAACGGCAAGACGTATGCCCGCCATGCGATTACAACACATTTCGTCCAGGTAGGCGAGAATTATATCGACCTCCTGGAGAGATATGTCATACCAGTCTACCAACCGGGAGATATTCTTTCCGCCAGCGAAAAAGTCATTGCCCTATGCCAAGGGCGGGTAGTGACTGAGGAACAGGTCAAACCAGGCTTCTGGGCCAAGCTTCTTTCACGCTTTGTCCATCAGACGGCGGCTGGGCCCGGGATGGGCCTGCCTGTTAAAATGCAGTTTGCCATCAACTTTTGCGGCTTGGGAAAGGTCCTCAAGGCGGCTGTCTGCGCCGGCCTTAATAAGCTCCGCGGCATCCACGGTACTTTTTACGACATGCTGGACGATGAGGTGAGGGGACTAGACGGCTTTTGGGGGAGGGACATCCCGGAGTATGCGCATATTGGGATTCGTATTCCCAGTAAGCCGGATAAGGTCTGTGATGAGGTATATCTCAAAACCGGAATTGTGATGATGGTCGTGGATGCCAACGATTTGACTGTCGAACTTCTGGGAAAAAGTGAACAGCTCCAGAATTGGCCCGACTCTCAGCTTTTGGCTCTGATTGTAGATAATCCCGCAGGCCAAGACCGCCAGCTTACCCCCTTCATCCTAATCCGAGAGATTTCGTAAAGGTCTGCATGACAGCTAAAATTCACAGGGGGATTCTATTTAGCCTGATGACAGCTATGTAAAAATCGTCAAAAGTTATCTGCCCAGCGGCAGGAAAGAAAAAACCGCCGCTGGGCACATATTCCCTCATGCTCGGATTTCTTGTACTAACGGCGGTTTAGCAATAAGCTGCCGTTTACTTATGCGCAGGATACGGCGGATTATAGGAGGATACTGCCATGTTGTTACCATGCAGCAAGCTGACTGATGGTTATTCGTCAAAGAAAGTCCGGCCCTATTAGGGGGCCATTCCGCGGTCAACTGCGAAAATGGTCGTTTTCTGCCGGTATCCCTGTCTGGCCTTGTAGCAGAAATCTGCCAGTGCCCGAAAGAAAATCATGTTATATCTGTCCGCATGGTCTTGCGCCGTGCGGACGTTGTTATACCAGACTACCTCTGGCCATCGCGGCCAGAGGTGGGGGCGGCTGGCCTGGGCGCCGCTCCCCGCCATCCTCCATTTCGATCTGCCAGTCCGTCAACTGCTGAACACCGAAATAAAGACTAAAAATGAAAACTATCATTCTAAACAATTACTATCCCCATTTGACCGATCGCGTCATTCTGGAGGCATCAGACGAAATTACCGTGACTCTTTCATTGGTGGCCGCCTGTGTGACAGCTACAAGCGCCACAAGCATGATCATGGCGAGCGTTCCATGGACACTGATCACCGGCTTTGAGGCCGACATGCCCTACCCGCCGCTGTCCCCGGAGCAGCCTCTAGAGACCGGTGAAGATCGGGACCCCCTCCATGCAGCCATCGTCCAACTCCCGCCTGTCCAGGCCCGGCGCGTTCATGCTTATTACATTCTCAGCGTCAGTAAAAAATCTCCAGGGTCGAGGGCGTGGGGATCAGCAAGGTTTGCTAAATTTAAAATAGTTTGAAAAATTCTCTGCAAGAGAGGACCTTTGCCCTAAAATCCGCCTAATAGATAAGAGGGTCCCCCTCCCACTGACAACTGAATACACAGTATTTCGGATACAACCCCCGCGTGAATAGCGATAAAAGGCGCACCGCCAGGACAGCCAGCTTCGGGAGGTAATGGACAGCTGGCCGGGCGATTCACGCAAGCCTTAACTAGGGCACGGGAGTTCCCCTCCATGAATCGGAAGCCCTGGCCCGTGTCCTGCTCCCGGAAATTCAAGCCTTTTCGAGAGCGAGGAAGGGCAACGGGAGTTTGCAGAGTGGAAGGCTCGGCGGGACGCCAACGCAACAGAACAGGCATAATACATAAGGCGGGAACATCAGCAACGATGCTCCCGCCTTATACCATAGTTTATTTCTGGGCGTTACTATAAAATTCATAAAATTATCCCTTTTTGTGCTTTTATATTACCACAAAATCAGGGAAATTTCAAGTCTTGAGCTTTTTGTATCAAGGATGTATTAAGTATACAGGAGGTGTTTTTAATGGAGCAAAAAAGCTTAACCGCACTGATAAGCGCATTCTCAAGGGCGTATCATGCGCTAAACAATGAGGTTACAATTTTTAATGACAGCTTGGCAAGAGATTTACTGACTGATGAAGAATTTAATCAAATAGCAAAGAATATGTCGAATGGAATAGGATTTTTCAATCCATCATTTGTTGGAGAACCAGAACAGGCATTAAGATGGGTTGTTGATAATCAACTATCTCCCTCGCCACTTGGCAGGGCGGCTTTTGCCGAAAAATCTCTTGAGTGGGCTGTTCGCACGGGAACAGAACAGTATTTAATTTGGGGAGCCGGATATGACACTTTTGCGTATCGGCAACCATTATGGGCAAAGGCATTGCAAATTTTTGAGGTAGACCATCCGGCTACCGCAAGAGATAAACAAGAGCGGCTGAAAAGTGCCGGAATTGTAATTCCCGACAATGTTCACTACATTGAAGCAGACTTCACAAAAGGAACATGGAAGAAAGAAATGCAAAATCACAACTCGTTTAATAGTGATAAAATAAGTTACTGTTCCATTCTTGGTGTCGCCTATTATCTCTCAAAGGAATCCTTCGAATCGGTAATTTCTTCTATAAGTAGTATTGTGGCGAAAGGCAGTTCCATTATATTTGATTATCCAGATGAAAACAGCTATACTGAAAAAGCCGGAGAACGAACAAAAAAGCAATTCATGCTGGCGGGTGTTGCAAACGAAAAAATGTTGGCATGTTATTCCTACTCTGATATCGAACAATTGCTTTCAGCACATGAATTTTTGATATATGAGCACTTGGAGCCCCAGGGAATAACAGAGCAATACTTTGCGCTCTATAATGAGGCCAATCCTAAAAATCAAATGAGTGCTTTTGACAATACGAATTATTGCCTTGCAGTGAAACAATAAGCATAATTTTCAATTGCAAATCTTTGATTTGTCTGACAGACACAAAATATCAGAAAAGATCTAAAAAAACAAGGGCGGGGTGATAGTCCCGCCCTTGTCCATCAAAGCACATATTCAATAGAAATGATAAATCCGAACACATTACCCACTTGGATAATGTAGTTCGGATTATCATTGTTTGGTCCGAGTGACTGGATTCGAACCAGCGGCCTCTTGAACCCCATTCAAGCGCGATACCAAACTTCGCCACACCCGGATGTCGTCTTGCTTCAGGCGACTCATATATATTAGCATAGATAGCACGCCAAAGCA
>OGEN01002223.1_pt1 | contig 9945 bp, 10 predicted proteins | sample 1570671 | NCBI WGS metagenome assembly OGEN01 (sample SAMEA2582128, study PRJEB24529) | metagenome | biome: Human gut stool | place: China | collected 2011
CGATGATCTGGGCATCCGGATGGGCCACCCGGAGGGCCACCGCGTCCTGAACGCTCTCCGCCTGATACAGGGCTTTCATATCATACATGAGTGGTTCCCTCCTTTAGTCTTCGATCAGCCCAGCCTCTTTGAACCCGCGGTAGAGGACATGGGGCGTGATAGGGCATGCGTCAAAGGCCACACCTGTGGCGTTCAGAATGGCGTTGCGGATGGCAGGTGCCGTAGCGAGAGGGGGGCTGCGGGTTTTCCACGAACGCCGCCTGGAGCGTGGGATGGTCCATAAAGGTGGACAGCTTGTAGTCCAGCAGATTGTTGTTCAGGGGCTTTCCGGTCTTCTCGTCAAATTTCAGTTCCTCGCTCAGGCCATAGCCGATGGCCATGGACATGCCGCCGTGGACCTGGGCCTCCGCCAGGGCGGGGTTGATGAGGCGGCCGCAGTCGTGGACGTTGACCATCTGCACCAGCTTTACCTTGCACATGGGAATGTCCACCTCCACCTCGGCAAAGGTGCACCCAAAGGAGGATGCGTTGGACTTGATCTGGGCCGTGGTCTCGGCGGTGATGTGCTGGCTGTGCTCCAGGGAGTAGAGGCTCTCTGTGGCCAGCTCGCCCAGAGTCTTGAGGACCCGGCCGTCCTCCTTGCGGATGATCTTGCCATCCACCAGATCCAGAACAGATACCGGCATCCGGGTTTGCTCATGGGCGATCTGCAAAATCCGCTCCCGCAGGGCCAGGGCTGTCTGCATGATGCTGAAGCCGCCGATGTACGTCTGCCGGGAGGCGTAGGCACCGGTGCCGAAGGGCGTCACGTCCGTGTCCTGGGTGGACACCACATGGACGTCCTCCACCGGAATACCCACCGCGTCCGCCACCATCTGGGAATAGGCGGTGTCGCAGCCCTGGCCGATCTCCGTCTCACCGGTCTGGAACTGGAGGGAGCCGTCCTGGTTCAGCACCATCCGGCAGGAGGAGGACTCCAGCGAGATGGGCCACACGGCCGTGTTGTACCAGAACACCGCAAGGCCCACGCCCCGATGGACAGGGCCGGTCTGGTTCTGGTATTCCCGATATTTCCGCTGGTAATCCAGCATCGCCATTCCCTTGTCCATGCACTGGTTGAAGGTGTCGGCGTACAACTCGTTTCTGGAGAAGCCGTCGGTATACCCCACCGGCATCAGATTCTTCCGGCGGAATTCCATAGGCTCCATCCCGATAGCCTGACAGATGTCGTCGATGTGGCACTCCCCGGCCCACATGGCCTGGGGGATCCCATAACCACGCATGGCACCGGCGGCGGGGCGGTTGGTGTAGACCGTCCAGCAGTCGCACTCCAAATTGTCGCAGGGGTAGAGCTGGGGGAAGGCGCCCATGCCCTTGGCCACGATGCTGTGGCCGTGGGAGGCGTAGGCCCCCTGGTTGGACCAGGCCTCAAACTTCCGGGCCACCAGGGTGCCGTCCGGCCGGACGTAGGAGATGATGTGGGTGCGGATGGCGTGGCGGACCCGGTTAGAGACAAAGGTCTCCTCCCGGCTGCACTCCAGATGCACCAGCCGTCCCCCCACCTGGGTGGAGAGCCAGGCGCACAAAGGCTCGTACAGAGCGTCCTGCTTGTTGCCAAAGCCGCCGCCGATGTAGGGCTTGATGATCCGCACCTTGCCCCAGGGCAGACCCAGTGCCTGCCCCACCACCCGGCGGATGATGTGGGGGATCTGGGTGGAGGTGACCACCACCACCCGGCCCGCCTCCTCATAGGCGAAGCAGCCGTGGTTTTCAATGTGGCAGTGCTGGACAGTGGGGGTGTCGTACCAGCCCTCCACCCGGATCAGGCCCGGCTCCTGGATGGCGGTCTGATAGTCGCCTCTGCGGATATCTGTGTGCTTCAGAACATTGCCGGGGCAGTCCTCGTGGATCTGTGGGGCATCCGGCTCCATGGCCTTCTGCACGTCCAGAACGAAGGGCAGCTCCTCATACTCCACCTTCAGCGCCCGGACGGCCTGAGCGGCAGCTATCTCGTTCTCCGCGATGACGGCGGCGATGTCGTCGCCGTAATACCGCACGTGACGGTTCAGCAGCAGCCGGTCCGCCACGTCCTGGTGGGCGGGCTCTGTGGACCAGGGGTGTCCCGCTGTGGGGAAGCGGTAATCGGGCACGTTGAAGCAAGTCAGGACCTTCACCACACCGGGAACGGCCTCAGCCTCCGTAGTGTCGATGGACTTCACGTAGCCGTGGGCGATGGTGGCGTGCAGGATCCTGGCCACCAGGGCGCTTTGATCGCACAGGTCCGCCACATACTTGGCGCGGCCCGTGGCTTTTTCATAGGCGTCCACACGGGTGACGCTTTTGCCGACGCTTTTGCTCATCAGGCAAGCCTCCTTTTTTGATCAAAGTTCCGCCGCCCATTGACTGGACACGGCGAAAGCGGATATACTACTGATAAAATGAGGTGATGGATGTGGAAAACAAGCCGAAAATCGGTTGTGTGGTCATGGCCGCCGGCAACGCCCGGCGGTTTGGGGAAAATAAGCTGGCCGCCCAGCTGCGGGGCAGGAGTCTCATCCTCCGGGCGCTGGAAGCCGTCCCGGCCGAGAAGTTTGACAAAGTCGTGGTGGTGACTCAATACCCGGAGGTCATGCGGCTGGCCGGGGAGTTCCACTTCGCCGCCATCCACAATCCCCACCCGGATTACGGCATCAGCCACACCATCGAACTGGGCCTGACGGCTCTGCGGGACTGTGACGGGGTGCTGTTCCAGGTCAGTGACCAGCCGTTGCTGCGGCGTGAGAGCGTGGCAGAGCTGGTGGACCACTGGCGCACCCGGCCGGAGAAGATCGTGGCTCTGGGCCACGGCGGCGTGCGGGGCAATCCCTGCCTCTTCCCTGCCCGGTTCTTTCCGGAGCTGCTGGAGCTGCGGGAGGACCACGGCGGCAACACCGTTATCCGGCGGCACGAGGCGGATCTCCTCCTTCTGGACGTCCCGGCGGAGGAGCTCCGCGACGTGGATACCGCCCAAGCCCTGGAGGAATTGAAAGCGGAGGAGCAGGTATGAATCCAACCGTCTATGAATTCGATGCGGTGATCCGGAAAGTTCCGGACATCGACGGAGCCTATGTAGAATTCCCCCATGACGTACAGGCGCTATTCGGTAAGGGCCGAGTCAAGGTGGCTGCCACCTTTGACGGCGTCCCCTACGCGGGGAGCCTGGTGCGGATGGGCACTCCCGGCCACATCCTGGGGATGCGCAAGGACATCCGGGCCCAAATCGGGAAGCAGCCCGGAGACACCGTCCATGTGACAGTGCGAGAGCGGGGGTAACGCAGATTCGGACAGGCCGCGGCGGAAGTACCGCCGCGGCGCTTGTTATTTACGGCTGTAAGGCGTGCCCTCCAGGGGCAGACTGGTACGGAACTTGCCGTCGTAGCGGTAGTAGGCGTCCGCAATGGCTGGGGCTGTGGGGATGGAGGTGATCTCGCCGATGCCGATGGCGCCGCAGGCCACGTTCAGTCCCGCTTTTTCCACGATGATGGGGGTGATCTCCGGGATCTGGTTGGCCCGGAACAGGCCCAGCGTGCCGTATTTGGCGGTGGGCCTGCAGTCCGTGAGGGGATACCGCTCCGTCAGGGCAAAGCCCATGCTCATCACCACGCCGCCCTCGATCTGCCCCTCGATGGACAGGGGATTCACGGCCTTGCCCACATCGTGGGCAGCCACCATCTGGCGGATTTTCCCCTCGTCGTCCAGGATGCACACCTGGGTGGCGTAGCCGTAGGCCACGTGGCTGACGGGGTTGGGCACCGGGGCCCCCAGGGGGTCCGTCTTGCCCAGGTATTCGCCATAGAACTCCTGACCGTTCAGGGCGTCCAGACCGCCGGAGGCCCCCATGGCCTCCTTCAGATCCTGGCAGGCCCGGCGGACCGCCTCGCCGGTGAACAGCGTCTGGCGGGAGCCGGAGGTGGTGCCGGAGTCCGGCGCGCAGTAGGTGTTGGACCGCTCGTAGACGATCCTGTCCCGGGGAATGCCCGTCTGCTCGTAGACCATCTGTGTCAGCACCGTGCCCAGGCCCTGGCCGATGCAGGAGGCACCGGCAAAGATGTGGAGCCTGCCGTCCTCCACCACCAGGCGGCACCGGCCGGTGTCCGGGATGCCCACGCCCACGCCGGCGTTCTTCATGGCGCAAGCCAGGCCCACGTACTGGTTATTCTCCACATAGGGCTTCACCGCCTCCAGCGTCTCCACCAGGCCGGTGGAGTTGTCTACGATCTGGCCGTTGGGCAGCTCCTGTCCCGGGCGAATGGCGTTGCGGTAGCGGATCTCCCAGGGGGTAATGCCCACGATGTCCGCCATCTGGTTTAAGAGGCTCTCGATGCAGAAGCAGGTCTGGGTGACACCGAAGCCCCGGAAGGCCCCGGCGGGGGGGTTGTTGGTATAATAGGCCCAGCCGTCGATCTCAAAATTCTGGTAGTTGTAGGGACCGGCGGCGTGGGTGCAGGCCCGCTCCAACACCGGCCCGCCCAGAGAGGCGTAGGCCCCGGTGTCGGCGATGACCTCGGCGGCCACGCCCTGGATGATGCCGTTCTCGTCGCAGCCGATGGAGAACTCCATCTCCATGGGGTGACGCTTGGGGTGGATCAGAATGCTCTCCGCCCGGGTGAGCTTCACCTTCACCGGGCGCTTGGTCAGGTACGCGATCAGGGCGGCGTGGTGCTGGACCGTCACGTCCTCCTTGCCGCCGAAGCCGCCGCCCACCAGGCAGTTGCGGACCTTCACTTTTTCCGCCGGCAATCCCAGCATCCCCATGGTCTCGTGCTGGGTGTCGTAGGCGCCCTGGTCTGTGGAGAGGATCATGACCCCGTCCCCGTCGGGATAGGCCACGGCGCACTCCGGCTCCAGGAAGGCGTGCTCCGTCCAGGGTGTGGAGAAGTGCTGGGTCAGCACATGCTTCGATTTGGCGATGGCCTCTGCCGGGTTGCCCCGCTGGATGTGCTTGTGGGTCAGCAGGTTCCCGGTCCGGTGGACCAGGGGAGCGTCTGGCAGCATGGCCTCCCGGGGACTGCGGACCATGGGCAGCTCCTCATAGTCCACTTTCACCAGGGCCTTGGCCTGGGCCAGGATCTCCGGTGTCTCCGCCGCCACCAGGCAGATGGCGTCACCCAAGTAATGGGTGATATCCCCCACGGCGATCATGGTGTCCCAGTCTTTCACCAAATGGCCCACCTTGTTCTGCCCGGGTATGTCCTCCGCCGTAAAGACCCCCACCACACCGGGCAGGGCCCTGGCCTCCTCCGTGTGGATGGCCAGCACCCGGGCCCGGGGGTATTGGGACCGGACGGCGCTGCCGTAGATCATGCCGTCCAGATAGATGTCGTCGGGATAGATGCCAGTGCCGGTGACCTTCTCCTCCACGTCCACCCGGGGCACCCGCTGCCCCAGGGACCAATCAGCGGGAGCCGGCGGCACCTCGCCCTTGCGGAACAGCTCGGCGGCCAGCAGAATCGCATCAATGATCTTCACATAGCCGGTGCAGCGGCAGATATTGTTTCGGATGGCGTAGGCCGCCTCCTCCCGGGTGGGATTGGGATTCATATCCAGCAATCCCTTGGCGCTCATCCCCATACCGGGGATGCAGAAGCCGCACTGAACCGCCCCCGCCATGCCGAAGGCGTAGGTATAGACCTGCTTTTCAAAATCGGTCAGCCCCTCCACCGTGACGATGGACTTGCCCTCCAGCTTATCGGTCTGGGGGATGCATGCCTTGGTGGGCTTACCGTCGATCAGCACTGTGCAGGTGCCGCAGGCGCCCTCGCTGCAGCCGTCCTTTACACTGGTGAGATGCAGGGTATCCCGCAGGTAGCGGAGCAGCTTCTGGTTGTTTTCCACTGTCACGGCCCGGCCGTTCACGGTAAATTTTGCCATGGCAAGTTCCTCCTTGACTGCCGTGCCCAACCCTGGTCCCACGGTCATCGGTGTTCTTTCGGAAAGGTCGACCTTTCCGCTGTCTCTATTATACAATAACTTTCTTGCCGCCGCAACTGAACTTTGTCCGGCACGCTATTTTATCTCGGAAACAACGCCACTAGACGGCAGCTCCCACCCCACGATCAGGGCGCCCTTCCGGACGGTGATCCGGGCCTTGGGCTCGATGATGTGGTTGCTGACGCCCAGGGGGAACTCCGCCGAGAGGGAGGCGTGGGAGAGGGGATACTGCACACCCTTCTCGTCAATGCCGGAGGCCGGTACACCCAGGCAGAAGACGGAGAGCAGGCCCCACTCCACCGTCTGCTCCACAGTGATGGTCTCATTCTCCACAGCCGTCCACACAAAATCATTGTCATAGAGGTATCCCCTGGCCCCATGGCGGCGCAGATACAGCAGTGTCTGCAGATTGGCCAGGGTGTGGTCCAGCCGCCTGCCGCCGGTGCCGCCGTAAATGTAAAACTCGCCGCAGCCCTGCTCCAGGGCTGTTTTGACAGCCAGCATGGTGTCCGTGTCATCCTTCTCCACCGGCATCCGGCGGACATGGTCAAAGTCCGCAGGCTGATCCATGGAGTCAAAGTCTCCCAGCAGCAGATCCGGGGTGATCCCCGCCTGGCGGCAGGCCAGATACCCGGCATCCGCCGCCAGCACCAGGTCCCCTGTCTGGGGCCGCTCCCGCAGGCCGTAATAGGTGCCTGCGGCAAAAATGAAGCATCGTTTCAATGGGTCCACTCCCCGTCTTGTTCATTGAGATGTCACGCGGCCGCCGTGCCGTGAAATCCAGCGGCTGTCCTTACAGCCATTGTACCATGATTCCGCGCCCATGACAAACAGAACTTCCTGACAGAAGAGCCGCATCCAGGCAGCGCCCGGACACGGCTCCTCCGTTTACTGGATATGCTCCTCACAGAAGTTGTCCAGCACCCGATAGCCCATCTCTTCCGGCTCCGCCACCGGGAAGGTGGCGATGCTGACCGGATCAAAGGCCGGACAGAGCCGCTTTTCCGGCTCGATCCGCAGGGCGGGCGTTCGGCTGGGGGACTTCTTCTGCGGAGCTTGTGCCTGCCGCATACAATCACCCCGGCTCTAGCATTTGTGAAATCTGCGGAATCATGCGGCGACGTTCCCGGAAAAGCCCGGAAACACCGCCGCATTCTGGAAACTCTACATTTTAATAATGTATCAGGTCTGCCCCTCCAGCTTTGCAAAGCGGTACAACACCGCTGCCAGCTGCTGCCGGGTGACGGGCTGGGAGAGCATCAGGTTCCCCGCCTCGCTGCCCTGCAAAAGGCCGTTTTCCACGGCCCAGGCCACTGCTTCCTCCGCATACGCGCTGGGGATGTTGTCCATGATTGTTTCCTCCTTGGGCCGCCAGCCGGGCCAGCCGGAGACGGCCACCTCCCGTCCGCTCCGCTGGTCCCATCTGGCTCGTGCGGTCCGGGTGTCCACATGGGTGAAGGTCTGATAGACGCCGATCCCACCGTGTCCGCCCAGATAGTATTCCGCTATCTGCCCCACCAGCAGGGGCGAGGCACCGCTCACCTGAATATCCGCCGCCCTGCCCAGCAGGTGCTGGCTGGCTCTGGCACCACCCACCTTCTGATTGTAAGAAGCGGTGCGGTACCCGCTGTTGACGGTCACCGCCCCGCAGGCGGCAGTGCGGATCCGCTCCAGCAGCTCCACCAGATCCGTGTCGATCTTCACCAGGTCTGCCCCGTCCCGGCAGGCGAACTCCCGCACCCGGAAGTGGGGGGACAGCAGCTTGTCCCCCTCCCGGGCAAGGCTGTATGTCCCCACGCTCATTCCCTGGCCCGCTTTTCCGCCTGCGTGCCAAAGTAAAAAGCGATCACCACGGTGAACACGGTCAAGAACTGCTCCGCGGTCACCCGGCCCGTTCCGGCCATGGCAGCAAATACCGCCGTCAGAATCACCGTCACCAGACTCTTCACCGTCAGCAGGCTGGCCAGGCGCTGTGTCAGCAGCTCCATCTCAGTCCTCCTCCGTCAGCACATCGCCCCGCAGGCGGTATCGCTTTCCGGCCATATAGACATAGGCGCTCTCCTGGCCCATGTCCACGTCCACCGTGCGGCCGTTCACCACATGGACCTTTTCCAGGCTGCCCACGCCGTGGTCCAGAATGCCCCAGCCGTTGGCCTCGTCCGGCGTCTCTCCCGCCCGGGTCTCCAGCAGCTCCCGGGCGGAGAAGAGATTGCGGGTGGGGTCCAGGGTGAGCCCGCACCCCAGCTCCTTCAGGGCCTTGTTGGCCTCCTCCAGAGTCTTCTCTCCTCTGGTGTAATCGTACAGCACTTCCTCCAGGGTTTTCATCTTATGTACCATCCTCTCTCCGGGTCCTGCCCGGCTCAAATTTTACTGACGCTGTGGGCCGCCTCGCTGCGGACGAAGCCGATATACGCCGTGCGGGCCGTCTCCGCTGCACGCATGGCCTCCTCCACGTCGCCGTTGGTATGTTGACCCGCCAACTTTTTGGCCGTGGTCAGGGACAACGAACAGGTGGCGTACATCAGATCCATAGCCAGCCTGCTCTCCGTAGCCCGGCGCGCCGCCCGGGCCTCTGCCCGCCTGGCACTTTTCCGGGAGCGGTATTCCGCCCCAGCCGCCAGTACGGTAGCCGCCCCGGCGATCAGCGCGCAGAGCACCTCCGTTCCGATCCTGCATCCCTCCTCTCAGATCCAGCGGTAGTGGGGCCGCTCCTCTTGAAACAGCCAGTGCCGCATCCAGTCGAACAGCACGATGGCGGTCCCCGCCAGCACCACCCACAGCAAGGCGTACTTCAGGCACACCTGCCCCCACAGGTTGCCCGGCAGGCGGGAGTAGTCCCAGATGTCCAGCTTCAGCCAGACGTTCAGGATCAGCCCGGCTCCCAGCTCTGCCAAGGTAATGACGCTGCCCCCGATCAGCGCCTGGAGCCACAGGGGCCGCTCCCAGGCCATGTGCTCGTTGGCCAAATCTAGCGGCAGACTCAGCATCGCCGCCAGCAGAAACATGCTCCAGTGGGTGTGCCCCCGCCAGATCAGCTCCACCATGCAGTAGAGATCCCCGCCCATCAGCGACAGGATCAAGGCCTTGTGCCATCTCTTCACGTTCGTGTCCTCCCTGCTCTGAAATTCGCTTGGCTTCAACCGCTATCGTGCCTTTCCGGCGGCTCCGCTATGCATAGCCGGAGCCGTCAACCATATCCTTTATTTCCCGGCCGGCGCGCACGGCGGCGTGCAACGCGGCGGAAATTTCTTTTCCCGCCTTCCTCTCTTCCAGGTTATATGCATCTCTCCCTCCGCTCACCACAAAAAGCGCCGCGGGCAGGAATGCCCGCAGCGCAGAGAAAACGCCCCGGCGCCGTAACCGGCGCCGGGGCATCTGTATTTGATCTGTTCCTTCGGAAATCAGTCCTCCGCCATCTTGCGGTACTTCTGGTACCGGGCCTTGACGTCGGCGATCTCCTTCTGGTACAGGGCGTCCGCCCGCTCGGGGAAGTTGTTCTTCAGAGAGGCGAAGCGGTTCTCGCCCATGAGGAAGTCCATGAGCTTGTCAGTATCGGGCGCGGGAGAGTCCAGCTGGAAGGGGTTCTTGCCCTCGGCGATGCGCCGGGGATCATACCGGTACAGGTGCCAGTAGCCGCACTCCACCGCCTTCTTCATCTCGTCCTGGGTACAGCTCATGCCGGCTTTGATATGCTGCTCCAGGCAGGGGCAGTAGCAGATGACGATGGCGGGGCCGGGATAGGACTCCGCCTCCCGCAGGGCCTTCAGGGTCTGGGCCTGGTCATAACCCATGGCCACCTGGGCCACATACACATAGCCGTAGGTCATCAGGATGGCGCCCAGGTCCTTCTTGGCCACCTGCTTGCCGCCGGCGGCGAACTTGGCCACGGCGGAGGTGGGGGTGGACTTGGAGGACTGGCCGCCGGTGTTGGAGTACACCTCGGTGTCGAGGACGAGGACGTTGATGTCTTCGCCG